>VFQT010000399.1_pt1 | contig 65197 bp, 61 predicted proteins | sample 3512381 | NCBI WGS metagenome assembly VFQT01 (sample SAMN10412376, study PRJNA504923) | tailings metagenome | isolation source: Relicate 2 Philex TSF3 active mining site | place: Philippines: Tuba, Benguet | collected 2017-08-29
GATTTTGAACAACTAGAAATTAGAAATATTGCCAAAAAGAGGCCAAAAAAGCCTAAAATTGATTGAAAAGCCTTCATTTTTGATGATTTTTTAGTAAAAATGGTCATTTTTTGTTTTTTATATGTTTGAGTTCTTGATACCTCTGTTCATTCATTTCTGCACTAAATTGTTGGTATAACCAAGCAAATCCAATTGATATAATTAATATTGCTAATATGATCCATAGATTATTACTTCTACTATTGGCAATCATGTTGGCTCTTTCGTACCAGCCTAATTCTGAAATAATCACTACCAATACCCCTAAAGATAAACCAATACTCAATCCTCTTAAAAAAGGCTTTCTTTTATATTGAGGGAGTGTTCTCTCTTTTTCCCATTGTTGGTAGAATACTTCTTCTTCATTGCTAAGCATAAGCAAATTTAATCAAAGCTTCTTAACTACGAGCCTTTGCGTATATTTAGTTGATAAATTTAACAACCTTATGAAATCATTTTTTCAAAAATTTGGCATCACCATTTATATTCTTTTATTAAGTGCTCATTTGTATGCGCAGGTATTAGGAGAAAAATTTGCTACAATTCAATTTATTACAAAGGTTCTGTTATTACCAACATTAATATTGTTTTTAGCATGTCAAGACCAAAGTGAATCAACACCAAAAGGGAAGTGGTTGGTAATAATTGGATTATTTGGTTCTTTTTTAGGAGATGTATTATTAACTAATGAAAAATATTTTATTGCAGGCATGGTTGCTTTTATGTCTACACATGTTTGTAATATTATTTTCTTTAATAAAATAAAACCTGCTCCAGAAAAGAAAATGTATAATGTATATGTAGTGGCTGCATTATTTGCTTTATTCTGTTTCGGTATTTATAAACAATTAGCACCATCTATGGGAAGTTTAATTTATCCAATTTTAATTTATATGTTGTTGATTTGTCTTTCTGCTCTTAAAGCCTTTAGAACTTCTTTAAATGAACAAACAAATTTAATTGCACAATTATTTTGGTTTCCGGGTATGCTTTTCTTTATCACTTCTGATGCAGTATTAGCATTCAATAAATTTCAATGGTCAATCCATACACCAATACCTCATATCGGTTTAGTTACCATGTTGACATATGGTGTGGCGCAATTATTATTAACAAAAGGTTTTCAATTATATTTTAAACAATAAAGAGTCCCTTCGAAGACTCATTGCAAAAGAAAAGGCCTCGATAAAATCGAGGCCTTTTCTGTATTGTTCCTACAGTATTAGTAACCCATGCCACCCATATCAGGAGCACCGCCTGGAGCTGGAGCTTCTGCCTTTGGTTTGTCAGCAATTACACATTCTGTAGTTAATAACATGGAAGCAATGGATGCTGCGTTTTCTAATGCAACTCTAGAAACTTTAGTCGGATCGATTACACCTGCTTTAAACAAGTTTTCGAATACTTCAGTTCTTGCATTGAATCCGAAATCATCTTTGCCTTCTTTGATTTTTTGCACTACGATAGAACCTTCGATACCGCTGTTCTTAACGATTTGACGTAATGGTTCTTCAATCGCACGACGTACAATTTGAATACCAGTATTTTCATCATCGTTAGCGCCTTTTAATTTATCTAAGCTAGCAACGGCACGGATATAAGCAACACCACCACCTGGAACAATACCTTCTTCCACAGCAGCACGAGTTGCGTGTAAAGCATCGTCTACACGATCTTTCTTTTCTTTCATTTCAGTTTCTGTAGCAGCACCAACATATAGTACAGCAACACCACCACTTAATTTAGCTAAACGCTCTTGTAATTTTTCGCGATCGTAATCAGAAGTGGTATTCTCGATTTGCGCTTTAATTTGATTTACACGAGCTGTGATATCTGCTTTCTTTCCTTTACCACCAACAATTACAGTATTGTCTTTGTCGATCGTTACAGAAGAAGCTTGACCTAAATAAGATAAGTCTGCATTTTCTAATTTGAATCCTTGCTCTTCACTAATTACTGTACCAGCAGTCAAGATTGCAATATCATTCAACATTTCTTTTCTTCTGTCACCAAAGCCTGGAGCTTTTACTGCTGCCACTTTGATAGTGCCACGTAATTTGTTTACCACCAATGTTGCCATTGCTTCACCTTCTAAATCTTCAGCGATGATTACTAATGGACGACTTGTTTGAGCTACTTTTTCTAAAATATGTAAGATGTCTTTCATCGCTGAAATCTTCTTATCATAAATTAAGATATATGGATTTTGCATTTCAGCTTCCATTTTTTCGCTATTTGTAACGAAGTATGGAGAAACATATCCACGATCAAATTGCATACCTTCTACAACATCTACTGTAGTATCAGTACCTTTTGCTTCTTCAACAGTGATAACACCTTCTTTACCTACTTTAGCCATTGCAGTAGCAATTAACTTGCCAATTTCGTTATCGTTGTTAGCAGAGATAGAAGCTACTTGCTCAATTTTCTTTGTGTCGTTTCCAACAGTTTGAGATTGTGCTTTTAAGCTAGCTACTACTTTTTCAACAGCTTTATCAATACCACGCTTTAAATCCATTGGATTTGCACCAGCAGTTACGTTTCTTAAACCTTCACCAACAATTGCTTGTGCCAATACTGTAGCAGTAGTTGTACCATCACCAGCTTGATCAGCAGTTTTTGAAGCAACTTCTTTTACCATTTGAGCACCAATATTTTCAATTGGATCTTCTAAATCAATTTCTTTTGCTACAGATACACCATCCTTTGTTACTGATGGAGAACCGAATTTCTTTTCGATCACAACGTTACGACCTTTAGGTCCTAAAGTAACTTTCACAGCGTTGGCTAAAGTGTCAACACCTTTCTTCATTTTATTTCTCGCTTCTAAGTCGAAAAAAATCATTTTAGACATATAGAGTTATTTTTAAATTTTTTAAATAGAATAGTTCAATTATACAATTGCCAATACATCACTTTCGCGCATGATCAATAAATCTTGACCTTCAATTTGGATTTCTGTTCCAGCATATTTACCATATAAAACGGTGTCACCCACTTTAACAGTTACTGGTTCGTCTTTTTTTCCAGGACCAGCAGCTACAATCGTTCCGCGTTGTGGCTTCTCTTTTGCTGTATCTGGGATGATGATTCCTCCAGCTGTTTTCTCTTCAGCAGCAGCAGGCATTACAATTACTCTGTCGTGTAAAGGCGTAATGTTTAATTTTTTAACCGTACTCTTAGCCATACTTTATCGTTTTTTGGTTTTTAAATAAATGATTGTACTATTCATTATACAAGAATCCTGCCAATGACTATTTTACATATTTATTAAGTCAAAATTTCAGTGGCTAAGCATAAATAGGTACAAGGGGTGGAAAATTAGGTAAAAAATGGCAGTTTTATGGAATTATTTAGATAGATTTGCACCCCAATTAGCTCTTAGATTTATGATGAACAGAAGAAATATTCGAATTAAAGTAATGCAGGTGCTCTATATGATAGAAACCGAGGTGCAAATTGCCCCTAAAACCTTATTACAGAAAGAATTTGACAAGACCCGTAATCTATTCGTTTTCCTTGTTCATTTGTTACATCAAGTAGCTTTATATGCCGAAGTAGAAGCTAATCAAAGAGCGTCTAAAAATTTACCCAATCAAGAAGATCTTACATTCAATACCAAATTAGCAGGTAATTTGTTGGTATGGCAAACCTTGGAATCTGAGTCGTTTAAAAATGCACTAGAATTAGTAAAACCAGCTCAATATCTAGATGATCAAATAGTAAAATCTATTTTTAGACAACTTTCTGAGACCTCAGAATATCAATTATACATCAATGATCAGAGTAGGGAGAAGGGAAAGGATAAAGAATTGATGAAGTTCATTTTTGGAACAATTATCATGGGTAGTGAGCGATTTGTTGATTATATAGAAGAGCGATTTTCCAACTGGGAAGATGAGGGGGATATTATCATCGGTTTTATTTTAAATTATATCCAAAAACCATCTCAGATTGATTTTATTGACTTGGTGGGGAATGAAAAAATGAAATTTGCTATTGAATTATTGGAAACTGCAATCGATAAAAAAACAATCACTGAAGAAATCATTGTCCCCAAATTAAAGAATTGGGATCCAGAGAGGATTGCTTTAATTGATATGATTTTGCTTCGATTAGGTGTTTGTGAATTAGTATATTTTGATACCATTCCTACAAAAGTCTCCATTAATGAATACATTGATTTGGCAAAAGACTACAGTACTGAACAAAGTGGTCAATTCGTAAATGGTATTTTAGATAGTATTCATAAGGAAATGTTGGCAGCTGGAAAAATTCATAAAGTAAGCCATAAGAAATAATTCAGTTAAACTGTATATTTGTATATCTGGTAAAATTAAATAAGTTTAAATAAATAAAAATGACACAAATTCTATTACAAGCTCCTCCTCAAGGTGGCGGTACATTTCAGTTAATCATGTTGGGTGGTATCATCGTGGTGTTTTGGTTTTTCATGATTCGTCCTCAAGCAAAAAAAGCAAAAGAGCAAAAGAAGTTTATTGATAATATGCAAAAAGGAGATAAAGTAGTTACTATTGCAGGTATTCATGGTACTATTTTTAAAGTAAATGAAGACAATACCATTCAATTAGAAGTTAGCCCAGGCAGCTACTTGAAAATCGAAAGATCTTCCATTAGCTTAGAATGGTCTCAAGCAATTAATAAATAAGGTTTCAATAAAATATTCATATATCCGAAATAGGAATCCTTTTGGGAAACTTATTTCGGATTTTTATTTTAACTAACTTTAAGTATGTCAATCATTATTGGATTAACGGGAGGGATAGGTTCAGGGAAATCTACTATAGCAAAAATATTTGCACAATTAGGTATTCCCGTATTAGATGCCGACGCTACTGCAAAAGCAATTATGAATGAAGATCGTTCTGTAAAAACAAAATTGATTGAACTTTTTGGAGATGAAGCTTATAAAGAAAATCAGTTAAATAGACCATATATTGCTCAACTAGTTTTCGAAGATGCATTTAAGTTACAGCAATTAAATGCCATTATTCATCCAATCACTATACAGTATGCTAAAGATTGGGCTTCCAAACAAACAGCTCCTTATGTGATTAAAGAAGCAGCATTGTTTTTTGAATCTGGATCATCAGAAGGAGTGGAGAAAATCATTGGAGTAACTGCGCCTAAACATATTAGAATACAAAGAGTAATACATAGAGATCAAATTACTAGAGAAGATGTGATTAAAAGAATGGAGCATCAATTAGAAGATAGCTTGAAAATGAAATTATGTGATTGGGTGATACAAAACGACGACTTTCATTTACTCATTCCTCAAGTACTAGCAATACATAAAGAAATCATAGTTTCTTCATCATCACACTTTACTTCTAAATAGCACACTTTACTTCCTTAATGAGTATTCTTAAGGGCTTCATTTTACAATTTTATAACACCATCGTTTTAATCTTCCTTCAAAATCAAATGGGGTAGTGGCTTTTGTAATATCTTTTACTTGTTTGCTATGGATATTTTCAATGTCAATGATAAACTGAGTGAAATTGGTACTAAAGTATAAAATACCTCCAGGTTTCATTGCTCGTAAAACATCATTGATTAATTCAACATGGTCTCTTTGAATATCTAAAATATCTTTCATTCTTTTACTATTACTAAAAGTGGGAGGATCCATCACCACAATATCAAAATGATTAGCAGGCAAGATTTTAAGATACTGTTTTACATCAGCATGTACAAAATGGTAAGCTGCAGGATTCTTTAAATGATTGATGGCGAAATTTTCTTCACTCCAACTTAGATATGTTTTGGAAAGATCTACAGAAGTAACATCTCTTGCCCCTGCGGCAGCTGCATACACCGAGAAAGAACTGGTATAACTAAACAAATTTAAAAATATTTTGTCTTTTACTTCTTCTGCAACCATTTGCCTGGTGATACGATGATCTAAAAACAATCCTGTATCTAAATAATCTGTAAGATTCACTAAAAAATGATGTCCGTTTTCTTGAACAGTTATTATTTTAGATTCAGTAACTGCCTCTTTCTCGTATTGACCTTCTCTATGTGACATACGCTTTCTTAGCTTCACATACATGTGATCTATAGGTATTCCTGTTAAAGATGCAATGATTTGCTTTGTTTGATCAAACCATTCTGTATGTTCTTCATCTGTTAATGTGTGTCTTCTATTGTATTCTGCTATGTATAAATATTCCTCATAAAATTCAATACAAATAGGAAATTCAGGTAAGTCATGGTCATATAATCTCCAACAAGTCAAGTTTAAACGTTTAGCTTGTTTTAATCGGTGCTTATAATTTTTAAGCAATCTATTTTCAAACATTTGGAATTTCTCTGGAATCATAGCTGGTACAAAACTACTACAAAAAAAAGAAGCGTTACTTTCATAACGCCTCTGTATTTATAAATAAATTATTTGGTTTATTTTAATTTAGCTAATGCTTCTTTAATCCTAGCCCATGCTTTCTCAATATTAGGCATACTGTTTGCAAATGAGAATCTTACACAGTTAGGCTCTCCAAAAGCATCACCCATTACAGAAGATACATGCGCTGTATTCAATAAATACATGCTAAAGTCTGCCGCATTGGCAATGGTTTGTGTACCATCTGATTTACCATAATAGCTACTTACATCTGGGAATACATAGAAAGCACCTTCTGGAGCATAACATTTGAATCCTGGAACCTCACTTACTAATTTTAAAGTGGTTGCTCTACGACGTGTAAATTCTTCCGTCATTTCTAATGAAGGTTTTAAATCACCTACTAAAGCACTTACTGCAGCTTTTTGAGTGATTGAACAGGTACCTGAGGTAAACTGTCCTTGTAATTTTTCCATTGCTTTGGCAATTTCTACACTTGATGCAGTATATCCTAATCTCCATCCTGTCATGGCGAAACCTTTACTCAAACCATTGATCACTACAATTTGGTCTTTGATTTCAGAAAATTGAGCAATGCTCTCGTGTTTGCCAATAAAGTTGATGTATTCGTATATTTCATCAGATAAAATGGTGATATGAGGATACTTCTTGAATAGATCTGCCAATGCTTTTAATTCATCTTTGCTATACACTGCACCACTTGGGTTACATGGACTAGAGAACATGAATACTTTTGTCTTTGGAGTGATAGCTGCTTCAATTTGTGCAGGAGTTGCTTTGAATCCTGCTTCAGTAGTTGTTCTTATTTCAACTACTTTACCTCTTGCGATTTTTACTAATTCTGAATAAGTTACCCAGTAAGGAGTAGGGATGATAACTTCATCTCCTTCATCTACTAATGCTAAAATAGCATTCGCTAAACTTTGCTTTGCACCAGTTGAAGTAACAATATGTTCTGGTTTATAATCTAAATTATTATCTCTTTTTAATTTAGCACATACAGCTTCTCTTAGATCCAAGAAACCAGCAACTGGTGTATAATGTGACCAGTTGTCGTTGATTGCTTTAATGGCTGCGTCCTTAATATGTTGAGGTGTATCAAAATCTGGTTCTCCTAAACTAAGGTCAATTACATCAATTCCTTGAGCTCTTAATTCGCGTCCTAATTTTGCCATTTTTAGCGTTTCTGGCTCACTAAATCTGTTCAATAAAGAAGATAATATCATAGGGTTGCTTTTTATAAGCTCAAATTTCGCAAATAATTTTCATCCTATTTTGATTTTAAAATTTAGTTGTTTCAAAATTTTCCCCATTTTTTCAAATACTAACATACATTTGTATAAGATTATGGAAAAGAATATTTCAGTATTTGATATGTTTAAAATCGGGGTAGGGCCTTCTAGTTCTCATACCCTGGGCCCATGGAAGGCTGCATTGCACTGTTTAGGTGAAATAGATGCACAAATGGGTTTAGAAAAGGTGATAGGTATTGATATATTATTGTACGGGTCTTTGGCTAAAACAGGGAAAGGTCATGGGACAGATATGGCAGTTTTAATGGGCTTAATGGGTGAGGATCCCATTACAACAGATACTTCCACTATTCATGATAAACTAAATGAAATTCAAACATCCAATCATATTCTACTAAACAAGATGCATTCTATCCTGTTTATAAAAGATCAACATCTACAATTTTTAAAAGAAGAAAGTTTATCTCATCACCCTAATGCATTGCGTTTTTTGGTGCATTCCGAAACAACAAATTTGACATTCACTTATTATTCTATAGGAGGTGGTTTTATAGAAAAAGTAGTAGTTGATTCAAATGGGAATGAATCTATTCTTCCAGTTGACAATACAGAGAAAGTAGCTAAAGAAGTTCCTTTTGATTTTATCAATACCAATGACTTGTTGCATCATTGTATGAAAACGGGGTATGCTATTTCTTCTATCATCATGGAGAATGAAAAAGTGAATATGGAAGAACATGATTTGGATAGAGGATTAGATACTATTTGGGAAACCATGCTAAGTTGTATTTATAAAGGTTGTCATACAGAAGGTCAATTACCTGGTGGTTTGCAAGTTAGAAGAAGAGCGTATGATTTAAATAAAAAATTATTGAATAATGCCTCTTATACTTCAAAAGAAGAATGGATGCAATTGATACAAAATGGAGGAAGTGATTTCAAATATATTTTGGATTGGGTAAGTTGTTTTGCGTTAGCTGTAAATGAAGAGAATGCAAGTTTTGGCAGAGTAGTTACTGCACCAACCAATGGTGCTGCTGGTGTAATACCTGCAGTTATATTGTATTCTATTTTGTTTTGTAAAAAAGATAAAATGAAGGACCTGCATCAATTTTTATGTACTTCAAGTGCAGTGGGTGTTTTATTTAAGAATGGAGCAACTATTTCAGCAGCGATGGGTGGATGCCAAGCAGAAATTGGCGTTTCATCTGCAATGGCGGCAGCTGGCTTGACAGAATTATTAGGGGGTAATCAAAAACAGGTATTGATGGCTGCTGAAATTGCCATGGAACATCATTTAGGATTAACCTGTGATCCTGTAGGTGGCTTGGTTCAAATCCCTTGTATTGAAAGAAATACCATGGGGGCCATTAAAGCCATCACAGCAGCTCAATTAGCATTACAAAGTAAACCAGATTTTGCATTGGTAAGTTTGGATAAAGTGATTCATACCATGTGGAATACAGCCTTGGATATGAATGTGAAATATAAAGAAACAGCAGATGGTGGATTGGCTACACAAATACCCATCGCTTTGGCTGAATGTTAAAAAGTTAGGCTTCGTTTTCAGCCACTTCTACATTTGAATAATCTTTAATCACATTGTACAATGTGCCTCTTTCAATAGGTGCTCTTTTTGCTTGTTTGATCAATGCAACTAGTTGTGCTGTGGTCATCGCGGGATTTTGTTCTTCAGATCCAGCCATTGAATAAATTTTGGTAGTATCATCAATCGTTCCATCAATATCATTCACCCCATAACTCAAAGTTAATTGTGCTGCATCTCTTCCCAACATTGGCCAATATGCTTTGACATGAGGGAAATTATCCAAGTACAATCTAGATATAGCATACATTTTTAAGTCATCTAATAAAATAGATTCTGGTACATTACTCATTTCATTGTTTGAGTTTCTAAATTTCAATGGGATGAATGTATTGAATCCTTTAGTTTGATCTTGTAATTGTCTAAGCCTTTCCATATGATCAATTCGATGACTAAAATTTTCGATATGACCATATAATAAAGTAGCATTACTATGCATGCCCAATTCATGAGCTGTTTTATGAATATGCAACCATTGATCTGCAGTTGCTTTATCTGCACAAATTTGTTCTCTAATTTCTGGATGAAATATTTCAGCACCTCCACCTGGCAAAGAATCTAAACCTGCTTTCTTTGCTAATTTCATTCCTTCTTCTACACTTACTTTTGCTTTCCTAAACATATACTCTAATTCAACCGGAGTAAATGCTTTAATATGTAAATCTGGTCTATGTGCTTTGATGGCACGCATTAATTCTAAGAAAAATTCCAAGGTTAATTTAGGATGAACACCTCCAACAATATGTACTTCAGTAACTGGCTTACCATCATAAGATTTAACAATATCCAACATCTGATCAACAGTTAATTCCCAACCTTCTTCTTTATGTGCGTATAATTTTGAGTAAGAACAGAATTTGCAAGAGAATACACAAACATTGGTAGGCTCGATATGAAAATTTTTATTGAAATAAGTTTTATTTCCGTGTAAAGATTCTCTTTTCCAATTAGCTAAAGCACCAACATAGGGTAAAGAAGCATGCTCAAATAAATAAACGCCTTCATCAAATGAGATGCGTTCATTTTGAATAACTTTATTTCCTATTTTTTGTAATGTACTATCTTTCTCAGCTGCAATAATCACTTCTATGCCTTTGCTATTCATATCTTCCAATTTGAACGCAAAGTTACATATTATCCAATCAAAATTCCTGCAATACTAGCAGAAAGATAAGAGGCTAATGTACCTGCTAATAATGCTTTAAGACCCAATTCAGCTAGATCTTTTCTACGAGAAGGTGCTAACTCTCCAATTCCACCAATCAACATACCTACACTACTGAAGTTTGCAAATCCACAAATGGCTATGCTAACAATCAATAATCCTTTTTCTGTTACAATAGGAACTACTTTGCTGGTCAAACTCTTAAACGCAACAAATTCATTGATGGTTAATTTTTGACCTAAAAGGGTAGCGGCACTTTGAATATCAACTGATGGGATACCCATTGCCCAAGCCATTGGATAGAATAATTTTCCAAACAAGTAATTCAAGCTCAGGTCTAAATTGGCACTAAATAAATGACCTATTTTTAATAATGTCCAATCTACCAAGGCAATCAAAGCAATAAATCCAATCAGCATAGCAATTACATTCATTGCAATTTTAAATCCATCTCCAGCGCCATGTGTAATGGCATCAATAGTATTGCTATATTGACTTTTTACCTCAAGCGTAACTTTTCCAAGAGTTTGTGATGTTTCTGTTTCTGGGAATAATATTTTTGCAATGACTAGTGCTCCTGGAGCAGCCATTAAACTCGCTGTAATTAATTTTGGTGCTAAATCCATTCCAGCAGCAGCACCCATATTGGCATAAACAATTAAAATGCCTCCTGCAATACAGGCCAAGCTTCCACTCATACTTGCTAAAATTTCACTTTTTGTCATGCTCGCTAAATAAGGACGTATCATCACTTGTGCTTCAACTTGTCCAACAAATGCACTCGCCACATTACTTAAAGCTTCTGCGCCACTTACACGCATGATGGTATTCATTGCTTTTGCGATCACTGCGATAATTCTTTGCATGATGCCAAAATGATAGAATAAAGCCACTAAAACACAAACTAAAATAATAGTAGCAGTTACATTAAATGCAAAAACAAATCCTCCATTGACAAAATCATTTACACCAGTAGGTGTCATAGCGCCTACACCCCCATAAACAAATGCAGCACCTTGTCTCGAAAATTGTTCAATCTTACCCATGCCTTTTCCAAGCAACTGAAAGAAATGGGTGATTGCTGGTATTTTAAGCACTAAAATGCCAATGAGTAATTGAAGTCCTAAACCACTAAATACCAGTCTATAGTTAATATTTTTTTTATTATTGGAGAACAAAAAAGCGATTGCTAATATTAATAAAATGCCGAATATACCCTGAAATCTTTCCATAGTTTTAAATTAGGGAAGAAAGATAAAAAAAATCCTGCTATTTAGCAGGATTTTATGTTGAAATTCAAATATGAAATTAATTAATGTAAATGACTTACATGTGAGACTGTATCTTCTTGTCTAATACTGATTTTGGTACAGCTCCAATTTGCTTATCTACTACTTGACCACCTTTAACAAATAAAATTGCTGGAATAGAAGTAATACCAAAGTTCATACTTAGATTTGGATTAACATCCACGTTTACTTTTCCAATATTCACTTTACCAGCATATTCTGTAGCTAATTCTTCAATTACTGGACCTATTGCTCTACATGGGCCACACCATTCAGCCCAAAAATCGATTACACTTAATTTGTCGCTTTCCATTACAGTAGTTTGGAAGTTTGCGTCTGTAAATTCTAATGCCATAAATAGATATGTTTAAATTGTTTGTATAGTTATTAGTTCAAAAATAAGGCCAATAATTAATAAGTGCCATTTTGACTTTTCCACCTTTCTTAACAACTTTATCAAACTAAGTTTACCTGTACTTGTAATTCAGGGTTTTGGTCTAGATATGCCACTAATTCATCATTAATGGAGCAGCCCTTGTCAAAAGTGAGTAAACTAGCTACTAACTGTTCTTTTGGTTCAATAAAATTGAATTTAAAAGAAGATTTGCCCGGGTTCTCTTTAATATTTTTTTCAAAGAAACTGATCATATCTGGTCTTAGGTTGGCAGGGTGTAAGCTTATTTCTATAGATCTTGTTTGAGTTGTTTTTACAGTTTCTAACAAACTCATGGATTGAATTTTGAATTCGAATAAGTTAGGTTGATTGAATCTATTTCTGAAAGCCCCATTGATGCAGATTTTCTGTCCAATTTCAAGATAGTTTTGAAACTTTATATAATCCTCACTCCATAAGATAAAATCTGTTTTTCCAGTAAAGTCTTCCATCACGAAAGAACCAAAGTTTTTACCTGTTTTGGTTATTCTATGTTGAACATCTGTAATTAAACCAGCTAATTTAAAATATTTACCTAAATAACTGGGTTGTACTACCAACATGTCTTTAACCTCATTGAAATCATTGATAGGAGTGAATAAATAATGTTTCATTTCAAAACTAAAATGATCCAATGGATGTCCACTCATAAACATACCTGTAATATCTTTCTCGTGATCCAGTTTTTCTGTTAATGTCCATTCTTCACAAGCTGTTAATTTAGGAATGGGCACTTGCATGGCAGATGGTAAGTCGCCAAATAGGGTATTACTAGATCCAGTGCTCATAGTTTGCATAGCTTGTGCATATCCAATTAATTTTTCTAAGCCTGAGCTTCTTTCTCCATCTGGTACATTAAAATATTGTGCACGATGGTATTCTGGAAAACAATCAAAACTTCCAGAATAAGCTAAACTTTCCAAAGATTTTTTATTGACTGCTTTAGATAAAACACGCTTCATGAAATCTAGCATGTTTTCAAAATGACCTGCTTTATTTCTTTCTATAATAATACCTTCAATTGCACCTTCACCAACGCCTTTCAATCCTCCTAATCCAAATCTGATTTCTCCTTTTTTATTAACAGAAAAACCTTTTAGAGATTCATTGATATCAGGACCCAAAACTTTTATACCCATTCTCTTACATTCTTCCATGAAGAAAGTAATCTTATCAATGCTACCTGCATGATTTAAAACTGCAGACATATATTCTCCAGGATAATGTGCTTTTAAATAAGCGGTCTGATAGGCCACATATGCATAGCAAGTAGAGTGAGACTTATTAAAAGCATATTGAGCAAATGCTTCCCAATCTGTCCACACTTTATCTAATATATTTTCTGGATGTCCATTCTTTACAGCTCCTGCAATAAATTGTGCTTTCATTTTATCTAGCACAGCCTTTTGTTTTTTCCCCATGGCTTTTCTCAGCACATCTGCATCTCCTTTAGTAAATCCACCAATTTTCTGACTTAATAACATTACCTGCTCTTGGTATACAGTAATACCATATGTATCAGATAAAAATTCTTCCATTTCTGGTAAATCATATTGAATGACTTCTCTTCCGTGTTTACGTTCAATAAAGTTGGGGATATAGGCGATTGGGCCTGGACGATACAAGGCATTCATGGCAATCAAGTCGGCAAATTTATCTGGCTTTAATTCGCGCAGATACTTTTGCATTCCCACCGATTCAAATTGGAAAGTTGCATTTGTTTCACCTTTTTGATACAACTGAAATGTTTTCTCATCATCTAATGGAATAGTATCTAAGTCGATAGTGACACCATGATTTTGTTTAATTAACTCTAAAGCTGTTTTTAAAATAGATAGGGTTTTTAATCCCAAGAAGTCCATTTTAATTACACCTGCTTCTTCGATCACTGAACCCTCAATTTGGGTAACCCACAAATCAGAATCTTTTGCAGTGGCAACTGGCATAATTTCTGTCAAATCACTTGGCGCAATGATGATGCCAGCTGCATGTATGCCTGTATTTCTAATAGATCCTTCTAATCTTTCTGCCTCATGTAAAACCGCTGCTCTTAAATCAGATCCATTATATATTTCTCTCAATTTTTTTACATTGTCGATATCTTCTTGCTGGTAACCTTCCTTTTCTTCTAAAGATTTTTCACCTTCTTTTTTTGTGATAGGTGCATGCAAACATCTGTTTAATTCAGTGCCTGGTTTATCTGGAACTAATTTTGCTAGTAAGTTAGATTCTGACAATGGCAAGTCCATCACACGAGCCACATCTTTGATACTACTTTTCGCAGCCATGGTACCATAAGTAATAATTTGCGCTACCTGTTCTTTACCATATTTATCAACCACATAATCGATGACTTTTTGACGGCCTTCATCATCAAAGTCCGTATCAATATCGGGCATGCTCTTACGATCTGGGTTTAAGAAACGCTCAAATAGTAATTGATATTTAATAGGATCGATATTAGTGATACCAATACAATAAGCTACCACAGATCCTGCAGCAGAACCACGACCAGGACCAACAAACACATCCATTGCTCTACCAGCCTTTATGAAATCACTTACAATTAAGAAGTAGCCAGCAAAACCCATGGTTTGAATAGTGAATAATTCAAAGTCTATTCGCTCTTTAATTTCAGTGGTAATTTCTGGATATCTTTTATATGCACCTTCCCAAGTGATATGTTTCAAGAACTCCCATTGATTCATATTGGCATCTTTATGAATCTGAAACTCTTTTGGTATAGGAAAGGCAGGAAGTAGAATATCTTTTTTAAGATTCAGAACTTCTACTTTATCTACAATTCTATTGGTATTATCAATAGATTCAGGAATGTCTTTAAATAATTCCTTCATCTCGTCTTGTGTCTTGAAATAGAATTCGTTATTCGGGAACTTGAATCTTCTATTTTTTATTTGCAATTCATCGTTTACAAAATCATCAAAACCAGGGGTGGATTGTTTTTCTCCAGTATTGATACACAATAAAATATCGTGTGCATTAGCATCATCTTCATTGATATAATGACTATCATTGGTAGCGATCACATGCACATTATGTTTTTTCGCAAATTTTAATAAGGTTTGATTGATGGTTTCTTGTTCTGGAATTTGATGTCTTTGTAACTCGATATAATAATCTTCTCCAAATAAATCCAACCACCATTTAAACTCTTTTTCTGCAGTTTTTTCATCAAATCTTAAAATGGCTTGTGGGACATGCGCTCCAATACAACATGTGGTTGCTATGATACCTTCATGGTATTTTTCAATCAATTCCTTATCAATTCTTGGATACTTACTATACATTCCCTCAATATACCCTAAGGAAGTAAGCTTAATTAAGTTTTGGTATCCGATCGCATTCTTGGCTAAAAGGACTTGATGAAAACGATCGTCTTTAACTTCTTTAGTAAAAGTTTTGATATGCCTATCTTTTACAACATAAAATTCACAACCAACAATAGGTTTAACGACTGGAGCCAAAATATCTTTCCCTTGATCGTCTTTGCCGATCACCTTTGTTTTTTTCCAAGCTTGACTTACAAAATTAAATGCACCAAACATGTTTCCATGATCCGTGATGGCCAAAGCTGGCATTTCATCTTGAATAGACTTATTAAAAAGTCCATCTATGGATGCTGCTCCATCTAAAAGAGAATATTGAGTGTGTACGTGTAAATGTGAAAATTGAGGCATCTGGATTCTAGGGTAAGCAACAAATATCGTCAAAAAAAGGCGTTAAAATTGACCATTTTTTCCACTTTTTTCAACTTTGTAACTTATCTTGCCATTGATGCAGATTAAAAACTTTAATTATATATTATCTATTGCCAGTATATTGGTTATGGGCTCTTCTTGTAAGACTATCCAATCCATTGGTAATAGTACAAAAAAATGGAGTAAAAATATACAATCTAAAGTGACTCCCTTAGTCAAAAAAGACACAATTGCCCCAAAACCTGGAAATACTACCTTGGTTAAATTTTCTTTACCTTCTTTGAAAAGAAAACAACCAAAAATTAAAAAAATAAAACCCATTAAACCTGTAGTTGAAGATATAGTGACAACCTATACGAATACTGCAACAATTGAATTCTTAGATAATATTGCAGTAAAACCTGGCAAAATTTATCTAAGTAAAACCTCTGATAGTATTGATGCTGAACCTGCAGCTCCATTGGTAAAAGATAATTTTGAGAAAATGCCTGATAATTTATCAGATATTGAAAAAGCCAATTGGTTGCAGTTAAAATATTCTATAAAAATGGATATTGCAGTAGAAGAAATCAATAATATTCCTTTATTAACTAAAATTGACGAATGGTGGGGTACACCTTACTGTTTAGGAGGTAGTTCAAAAGGGTGTATTGATTGTTCTTATTTTACATTAGATGTAATGAAATCTACTTATAATATCAATTTAAAACGTACTGCTGCGGAACAATACGAACAAAGCGAAAAAATTGATTGGGCAGATTTGAAGGAAGGTGATTTAATTTTCTTTAAGACAGAAGGCAGAAAGAATATTACCCATGTGGGCATTTATTTAACCAATAACAAATTTGCCCATGCTTCAACAAGCCAAGGGGTAACTATTAGTGATTTAACAGAATCTTATTGGCAAAAAAGATTGTATAGCTTAGGAAGAGTTGCTGCAGCTACTGCGCAATAAATTATTCTACTACCGTTTTTACATAATATAATTGCTCAATAGCTTTAGCGAAATCATTGATGTCAAATGTAGATTGTTGAATCAGTCTTTTTTTAGGTTGAAAATCTAAAGGCATTAGACTCTCCATTTTTTCTTGATAATTAATATGGATAGGCAGATTAAATCCTTTGATACAGTTTTTCCATTCATAAGTAAGAATTTTCTCTTTTGTATCATATTGTAAAACCAATTGTGGAATTTGAGTAGTTCTTAAATATTGATCAAACACTTTACTAAAGTTAATACGAGATTGTTGTGAGATATAATTTTCAATTTGCTCTGTGGTAACTGTCTGGTGATAGAAGGTTTTATTTAAACCAATCATGATATTTCTAAAAACAACATCATCATTGATCGCTTTTCTGATTGTATGTAACATCACAGCTCCTTTTGCATACATATCTCCACTACCTTCTCTATTTATTCCATAAGGACCAATAATGGGCTCGTCGTTTTGAATTCTTAATCTTAATCCATAGGTATATTCATCTGCCGCTTTTTTTCCAAAATGATATTCAGTGTATAAAGATTCTAAATAACTTGTGAAACCTTCATGTACCCACATATCTGCAATATCTTTTGTAGTGATATTATTCGCAAACCATTCATGTCCACTTTCATGAATAATGATATAATCCCATTTTAATCCCCAACCAGATTTGGATAAATCAGTCCCTAAATAGCCATTTTTAAATTTGTTCCCATATGCTACTGCTGATTGGTGCTCCATACCTAAGTGTGGACTCTGAACTAATTTATATCCATCTTCATAAAAAGGATAGGGGCCCATCCAATATTCAAAAGCCTCCAACATTTTAGGTACTTCTTTGAATTGAGCAACTGCTTTTGCTGAATCCTCTCTTAAAACATAATACGATAGGTCTAAATTTCCTTTTAATCCTTTATAGGTTTCTTTCCAATTCACATAGTCACCAATGTAGGGAATGATATTGTAATTATTAATAGGATTTCTTACAACCCATCTTGACCAATTGTTTTGTTCTGTTCTTCCGGGACGTCCATTACCAATTCCTTTTAAATTATTGTGTGTAAATATATTTAATGCAGCACCTAAATCTGGTTCATCTGATTGATGGTCTTTACAAGGATACCAAACTGAGGCTCCTAAACCTTGACAAGCAACAGACACCCATGGATTGCCATTACTATCTTTTCTCCAAATCCATCCTCCATCCCAAGGTGGACGAATCGCTTCTTTAGGTTTACCATGATAAAATATCCAAAGTGAAAAATCAGTTTGGATGGGTATATTTTTTTGATGTTGAACCAATGCAATATTACCTTCTCTTTGAAAAGATACTTTTTCCCACTGGTTTTTTGTCCAAATCAAAATGCTATCGATGATCAATGGTTGTTGTAAGTCTACTTGTATATCTTGAGATGTTTTTACAACTTTTGCTTTCCAAACAACAGATCCTTCTATGGTTTTACTATCTATGTTAGGGATTACTGAAATGTCATAACTCTGAATATCAAACCAATCCCTGTTTTTATTTAAACTACCTCTTAAAGAATCCGATTCTTTATATAACATTTGAGCATTTGTATTCACTGAAATCAGCATGATACAAATCATTGGCAGTAAGCTTTTATAAAACATCCTAGTCATTTTTCAATTTATCTTTGAATACTTTTTCGAATTTTTCCAATTTAGGACCAATTACATATCTGCAGTATCCTTGGTTGGTATTGTTGTTGTAATAGTTTTGATGATAGTTTTCAGCTGCATAAAACTTAGTAAAAGCTGTTACTTCTGTAATGATTGGTTTATTCCATGCACCACTAGCGTCTAAATCTTTGATATATTTTTCGGCTAATTGCTTTTGATGCTCATTATGGTAAAATACAGCAGATCTATATTGGGGACCAACATCATTTCCTTGTTGATTAGGTGTGGTTGGGTCATGTGTTTTCCAAAAAACTGCTAATATATCATCCAAACTAATTTTAGTAGTATCAAAAACAATTTGACAAACTTCCGCATGTCCGGTGTTCTTATCGCATACCTGCTCGTAAGTTGGGTTTTCAATATGCCCGCCACTATATCCACTAGTTACGGATACTACACCTTCTAACCTTTGATAAATAGCTTCTGTACACCAAAAACATCCAGATCCTAAGGTGATTGTCTCTGTATTTTTCATATTGATTACTTGTTTTTTTGGGTTTTTAGGGTTTTGAGCGCATGCCATTAGAAAGGTAAAGCTCATAAAGATGAATAAACTGGTTCTTAATTTTTTCATAACATAAATTTAGACATTATTTAAACAAGTTGGAATAGATAAAAGTTCAAAGGCTGTTAATGTTTATTTAAGTAAATTTGCTGTCTATTCTATATTAATGCAGTTATATCCAGAAAATGCACTTCAACAACTAGAATTTGATAAAATCATCTCTATTTTATCTAACTCTTGTCAAAGTCCCATTGGTAAAGAAATGGTAGACGAAATGCGTATACATACTCATCCTAAGTATATTCAAACAGCATTAAGTCAAACCCAAGAATACAAATTCATTAAATCTGCCAATCAATATTTCCCTTCAGACTTTGTGGTGGATATAAGGAAGGATTTAAAACTATTAGGTATACCTGGTGCACAACTAACTGGTGAACAATGGTTAATGGTGAGAAAATTAGTAGATCATATTCAACAAGTGTTTAGATGGTTTGATGCAGAAAGGAAAGATGCTTTTGCTAATTTATATTTAATACTTGACGGCACCTATTATGAAAAACAAATTATCGATTCAATTGATGCCATTATTGATGAGAGAGGAAATGTTAAAGACAATGCATCAGAAGATTTAGCAAAAATTAGAACGCAGTTGTTCAAAACAAGACAAACCTTAAGAAGGATCTTTGAAAAAGTAGTTGCTAAATTAGCGAAGTCTGGATACACCGCAGATATTGATGAGAGTTTTAGCAATGGCAGAAGAGTGGTAGCTGTATTCTCTGAATACAAAAGACAAGTAAAGGGATTTTTTCATGGTGAAAGTGATAGTAGAAAAACAGCATTTATTGAACCAGAAGAAACCATTGAATTAAACAATGAAATTTATTCCTTAGAACAAGATGAGGCTAGAGAGGTGCAAAGAATTCTTAGAGTACTTACTGCAACATTAGCACCTTATTCAAGCTTATTGTTAAACTATGCACAAATTGTGGGTCAATTTGATTTTATCAGAGCAAAGGCATTATTAGCTATTGATATGAATGGTAATATGCCTCAATTGCAAAATAAAGCGAGTGCTCGATTGATCAATGCGTATCATCCATTATTGTTTTTATATAATAAAGTATCTGGAAAAAAAACCATTCCAGTAAATATTGAATTAGACGATGATGCAAGAATTCTAATCATAAGTGGACCCAATGCAGGAGGTAAGACTGTTTCTATGAAAACCCTAGGTTTGAATCAGGTAATGATGCAATCTGGTTTATTGGTTCCCATGAGTGAGTTGTCTGAAATGGGTATTTACAAACAACTATTTATTCAATTAGGAGATACACAAAATTTAGCTTTTGAATTAAGTACATATTCAAGTCACTTGATGCATATGAAGCATTTTATAGAAAATGCCAATGGAAAAACTTTGTTTTTTATTGATGAATTGGGTTCAGGTTCTGATCCTCACTTAGGTGGGGCTTTTGCTGAAGTAATATTGGAAGAATTATCACATAGACATGCACATGGTATTGTAACTACTCATTATTTGAACTTAAAAGTAATGGCCAATCACAATAAGGGTATTGTGAATGGAGCGATGCAATTTGATGAAGTAAAGTTGGAACCATTGTATCAATTGGTTATTGGCAAGCCCGGTAGTTCCTACACATTTGCCATTGCGGAAAGAATTGGATTGCCCAAACATTTAATTAATAGGGCTCGTAAAATGGTCGATACACACCATTTTGAATTAGATAAATTATTGAACCGAACCGAGCAAGATTTACAATTGGTTCAAAAAGAAAGAAAGGAATTGTTGAAGAAGATTAAGGAAAACGACAATCTTCAACAAGAGTTGAATAAAGTATTAGATAAAGAAAAGCATTTACAACAGGTTCAAATTCTCAGAGAGCAAAATAAAGTGTCAGAAGACAAGTTTGCATATAATAAAGACATGGAGCGTAAATTAAAGCAAATTGCTTTAGATTGGAAAAAGTCGGAGAAGAAAGAAGAGGCGATGAAAAACTTATTCAATTTATTGTTTAAAAAGAACGATGCCATTGTGATTAATAAATTAGCTAAAAAAGTAGATAAAAATTTTAAAGAAATTAAAGCACCCATTGTTGTTGGTTCAACAGTAAAACTGAAGAAGAATTATCAAGTTGGCGAAGTGATGGAATTAAAAGGAAAAAGAGCAGTTGTAAAAGTGGGACAGATACCTATGAGTATTGAAATAGAGGATTTGATTGTGGTGGAGAAATTACCAGAAGAAGAAAATACCAAAAAAAGAAAGTCATGATAGTAGATGATTTAGCCTTATCGAGCAAGTACACATCTTTGCATCCAAGATTTAAAGCTGCATTTGATTTTTTAACTACGCAACAATTGGGAAATCTTTCCTTAGGTAAACATACAATTGATGGAGAAAATATTTTTGCTATTGTGGTAAATGAGGAAGCTGTTCCGATGTTGGAATCTACCTCACAATTTGAATGTCATAATCAATACATTGATATTCAATATGTTTTTGGTGGTGTTGAAACCATTGGATATAAACATAGAGCAACCTGTGTGGAACCTAGAGGAGAATACAATGTAGAAAAGGATGTATTGTTTTTTGAAGATGCCCCTGATTTCTTTTTCAAATTATATCCTGGTCAATTTGGCATCTATTTCCCAGAAGATGTTCATGCACCGATGATTGGTGAGGGGAAAATTAGAAAAGTGGTTTTAAAAGTACTTTTACAATAGTTTGGCACTATATTTGGTGTTACAACATTAATTAAATTCTATTTTATGTCTGTTAAGCAAGTAGAAATGGTTTTAGCTCCAAGAGAGCCCCATTATGTAGGTGATGGATTTAGAGTTCATAATTATATTCCAAGTGGATATGGATTGACTATGCAAAGAATGGATCCCTTCATTATGTTGGATTATGCGTCAAAATTTCATTTTCCACCTAGTCCTTATAAGCCAAAGGGTGTTGGAGTACATCCCCACAGAGGATTTGAAACAGTAACCATTGCCTATAAAGGAAGTGTTGCCCATCATGATAGTGGCGGAGGCGGTGGTGTGATTGAAGAAGGAGATGTTCAATGGATGACTGCTGCAAGTGGAGTTTTGCATAAAGAATATCATTCAGAAAATTTTAGTCAAACTGGAGGTGATTTTCAAATGGTACAATTGTGGGTGAATTTACCTGCCAAGCATAAAATGAATAATCCTTCTTATCAGGCCATCCAAAATAATTTAATGCCTAAAATACAAGTAGAGGGTGGATTGATTGAAGTGATTGCTGGTGAGTTCAATGGTCATAAAGGGGCAGCTTCAACTTTTTCACCAGTACATTTAATGAATGCAAAGTTAAATAAGGGAGGTACAGCAACTTTAAGTTTTCCTGCACATTATAATACAGCTTTAATTGTGATTGAAGGAGAAGTGAAAGTGAATGGAACAGAAGAAGTTCCTTTGGATCATTTTGTTTTGATGGCCAATGATGGAGAAGATTTTTCAATTACTGCTTCTGTTGATAGCGTTGTATTAGTATTATCTGGAGAACCTTTGAAAGAACCTATTGCAGCACACGGCCCATTTGTAATGAATACAAGAGAAGAAATTATGCAAGCTTTCCAAGATTATGAACTAGGGAAGTTTGGTGTGTTGGAGGATTAATTTAATCAAGTTCAAAAATTTGATTAACTCGCCTTTCAGGCTCGCTGATCCCGGGTGGGGGCTCAAAAAAGCGTAAAAATCTCCGGCTTCGCTTTAATTTTTATGCCCATTTCATGGCTTCGCCATAATATGTTGTTCTCACATCAAAACTGAAGCGAGCTTCGTTTTTTTGTTCGAACCCCATATTTAGTCACTTCGTGTTTAATAGGCATAAAAAAAGGCTCAAATTGAGCCTTTTTGGCGGAGAGAGAGGGATTCGAACCCCCGGACCTGTTACAGTCAACAGTTTTCAAGACTGCCGCATTCGACCGCTCTGCCATCTCTCCGCGGCAAATGTAGGGCAGGAAACCCAATTATGCAAAAAATAATGCCTTTTTATTGCATGAACGACTGATGCTAATTAGTTGAGTACCATGTATCTTTACAAAAATTGACTGAGTGAAAGAATTAGCGGCATTAAACCCATTTTTTTGGAAATATAGATTCCGTTTTTTTGCTGGAATAATCTTGGTAATTGCTACCAACTATTTAGCAGTTTTAGCACCTCAGATTACAGGTTATGTGGTTGGTCTGGTACAAGAGAAACTTCCAGGCGGTAAACCAACGACTCCCATACAACCCGATTTGATCATTAGTGGAATAATGGGTTTAAGTGATTATTTCAAATTTAGCTTTGGTTGGTTGATTACTTTTTGCAGTGTTACCATTTTAATCTTAGCAATTATTAGAGGAGTGTTTATGTTCTTTATGCGTCAAACCATTATTGTAATGAGTAGACATATTGAATATGATCAAAAAAACCAGGTGTATGAACATTATCAAAAATTAGATACTGAATTTTACAAAACACATAGTACGGGAGATTTAATGAGTAGAATAACGGAGGATGTGAGTAGGGTAAGAATGTATACTGGCCCATCCTTGATGTATTTAATCAATTTGGTATCTCTCATTGGATTTTGTTTATACAATATGTTTACTAAAGATGTAAGATTAAGTTTGTATGTACTAGCGCCATTGCCCATCTTGGCAGTCACTATTTACATTGTGAATAGTATTATCAATAAAAAAAGTGAAGAAATACAAGGAGAACTATCTGATTTAACTACCAATGCGCAAGAATCTTATTCTGGAATTAGAGTTATTAAATCTTTTGTACAAGAAAAAGCGATGTTAGGTTTCTTTAAAACCAATAGTGAATTGTACAGAAAAAATGCCACTAGTTTAGCAATGGTGGAAGCTTTTTATACACCTACAATGTCTTTAATGATAGGTATAAGTACTTTGCTTACAATTTATTTAGGAGGGTTACAAGCCATTGAAGATCCGAGTAAAGTTGGAACGGTGATTGAGTTTGTGATTTATATCAATATGTTAACTTTCCCAGTAAGTGCCATAGGTTGGACAGCTAGTATGATTCAAAGAGCTGCTGCATCTCAAAAAAGATTGAATGAATTTTTATCTATACAACCCATCATTACACAGAATAAACAAAGCCATTTACAACCAACCAATGGCGATATTCAATTCAAGGATGTTAGTTTTACTTACCCTCACTCGGGTGTTAATGCAATAAGTGATTTTAATTTACATATTCCTGCAGGAACTAAATTGCTGGTGCTTGGTAAAACGGGTTCTGGAAAATCTACTATTGCACAGTTATTAACAAGGATGTATCAGGTTGATAAAGGTCAAATTACTATTGATGGTAATTTGATTAATGAAATGAATATACAATCATTGAGAAGTGCTATTGGGTATGTTCAACAAGATGTATTTTTATTTAGTGATAGTATTGAAAATAATATTCATTTTGGATTAAAAGACATATTACAAGAAACAGATTTGATTGATGCAGCCCATACGGCACATGTGAAACATGAAATTGAAAATCTTCCTCAGGCTTTCAAAACTTTAGTAGGAGAGAGGGGAACTACTTTAAGTGGAGGTCAAAAACAAAGAGTAGCTATTGCAAGAGCATTAATAAAGAGACCCTCAATTTTTATTTTTGATGATTGTTTAAGTGCTGTCGATGCCCAAACAGAACAAACAATTTTACAAAATTTTAAAAATTATATCGAGCATAAAACGACCATCATGATTACCCATAGGATTTTCTTTGGTTTTAATTTTGACTTAATCATTTATTTAGAGGATGGTAAAATTGCAGAAATGGGCACACACGAACTATTGTTAGCAAAAAATGGATTGTATGCTGAATTGTACCATAGTCAACAATCTCAAGCCTCCAACTAGCAGGTTTTTCCCCACCTTATTCATATTTAGGTTATTTTTTTTAGTTTTTCGTAATATTTTAATATTTTAGAGATCTAAAGTAAAAATTAAAATAGAGAGACTGTGAATTACGACAACAACGAGAAAAAGCAAGAGAGTGTATATAGTACTCGTATTCGTGCTGGAAAAAGAAGAACTTATTTCTTTGATGTAAGGGCCACTCGTGCCAATGATTATTTTTTAACGATTACAGAAAGTAGAAAGCGTTTTGATGATAATGGTTATGATCGTCATAAGGTTTTCTTATATAAAGAAGATTTCAATAAATTTTTGAAAGCTTTAACTGAAGCTTTAGATTTTGTAAAGACTGATTTAATGCCTGATTTTGATTTCGATGCATTTAATCACGAAGATTCTGAAAACAGTGGAGAATATATTCCTGCAACTCAGCAAACCGCAATGGTCTCTGAACAAGTTGCTGCACCTCATGTTGAAGAAGTTTCAGATATCGATCCTGAAACAATTACCGAGAAAAAACCTTTAGAAGCTAGAGATACTCCTGCAAGTGCTGGAGATAACTTAAGTGGGGAAGAAGTAGATAAGTGGTAGTTTTCACTATTCACTTTATAGATCTTTAATCATCCATATATCACAACCACAATGGCCACTGTTGCCCAATGGTTGATGTATTCTTTTGAAACCAACATTTTCATAAATAGTTACTGCTTTGGACAATTCAGGCATAGATTCTAAATAAACTTGTCGATATCCAAACTCTTTTGCCCATTTCAAAGCAGTATTTAATAATTCCTTACCAAGGCCAGTTCCTCTTGCGTCTTTATGTAAATATAATTTTACCAATTCACAGGTTCCCTCAGGTAGATTTTCTGTTGGAAAGATTCCAGCACCTCCGACTAGTTGATGGTCTTTTTCAGCAATAAAATAAAATGAGCCAGATGTATTATTAAATAATTCAAATAAAGCATCTGTGGTTGGATCAAAATAAACTGTTCCAGGTTTATTCGCACCAAACTCTTCTAATGCACCACGGATGACTTTGGCAAGATCAATATTATCTTTTGGTTCGATGGGTCTTATTTGGATAGTTGGGTTCATTTATTTCCAAGCTTTATATTGGTTAATTAAACCGTTGGTTGAACTATCATGGCCTTTCACAGTATCATTATTACCTAATTCTGGTAAAATCTTATTGGCTAATTGTTTACCCAATTCAACTCCCCATTGGTCATAACTAAAAATATTCCAAATAACGCCTTGAGTGAAAATTTTATGTTCGTAACATGCAATCAAGAAACCAAGCGTTTCTGGAGTAACTTTCTCCATCAAGAATGAATTAGTTGGCTTATTGCCTGTAAATACTTTGAAAGGGGCTAAGAATTCAATTTCTTTTGCAGATTTATTTGCTGCTTTTAATTCTTCAACAACTTCTGAATGCGTTTTCCCATTTAATAAAGCTTCCGTTTGTGCAAAAAAGTTGCTTAATAACTTGTCATGATGATCCCCAATAGGGTTATGACTTTTTGCTGGAGCAATAAAATCACATGGAATCATTAAAGTTCCTTGATGTATTAATTGATAAAATGCGTGCTGACCATTGGTACCAGGTTCTCCCCAAATAACTGGGCCTGTAGCATAATTCACTGCAGTACCTTTTCTATCGATGTATTTACCATTGCTTTCCATATTTCCTTGTTGAAAATATGCTGCAAATCGGTGCATATATTGATCGTAAGGTAAGATTGCTTCACTTTGAGCACCAAAGAAATTAGTGTACCAGATTCCCAATAATGCCATGATGACTGGAATATTTTTTTCAAATTTCTCTGTTTTAAAATGATTATCTGCTTGGTGAGCACCTTTTAATAAAGCTTCAAAATGATCATAGCCTATGGTTAAAGCTATAGATAATCCAATAGCACTCCATAAAGAATATCTTCCTCCAACCCAATCCCAAAATTCAAACATATTATTACTACTAATGCCAAAAGCATTTACCGCTTTTTCATTCGTACTCAATGCCACAAAATGTGTTGCGATATGTACTTCTTCTTTTACATGTTCCAAAAACCAATTTCTTGCAGTATGCGCGTTGGTCATGGTTTCTTGTGTAGTAAATGTTTTTGAAGCAATTAAAAATAAAGTTTCTTCTGGATGAACTTTTTTTAAGGTCTCTGCTATGTGTGTTCCATCCACATTACTTACAAAATGTACTTGAATACCATTTACCCAATAAGGTTTTAAAGCTTCTGTAACCATTACAGGGCCTAAATCACTACCGCCAATACCAATGTTTACAATAGACGTTATTTTCTTGCCAGTATATCCTTTATGTGCTCCACTATGAATAGAGTTACAAAAAGTCTTCATCTGTTGTAATACTTTTCTTATTTCAGGCATGATATCAGCTCCATCCACTTCTATAGAACTATCCGAAAAATTTCTTAAAGCAGTATGTAATACAGCGCGATTTTCTGTTTCATTGATCGCCTCGCCTTCAAATTGTGCCTTAATTGACTTTTCTAATGAACATTCTTTTGCTAATTGAAATAATAATTGCAATGTTTTGTCAGTGATGATATTTTTTGAATAATCAAAAAGTATATTACCAGTATTAATAGCGTATTTATTAAATCTATCTGTATCTGATGAAAATAAGTCTTTCATGTGTTTGCGACTCATCTCTTCTTCGTGATGTTTTTTTAAAACAAACCATGCTTGAGTCGTTGTTGGATTAATTCTTTCTAACATATTCCTTCGTTATTTTCTTACTTTATAATTGCTTTATTATTTGTATGGTATCCTGAATGTTATCTGATGTAATATCCAAATGAGTTACAAATCGAATTTGAGTAGGGGACATAGCCATTGCAAAAACACCCTTTTCTTTTAATTGGTGCGCAATTTGCTGAGCTGTGTATGGGCCTTTGATATTTGCGATCACAATATTGGTTTCCACTTCTAAAATTGAAGAAACAAAAGATGTTTGCATTAAAGCGTCTCTAATCAAAAGTGCATTAGCATGATCAATGGTTAATCTATCAATATTATTTTCGAGTGCATACATACATGCTGCGGCTAATGAACCTGCTTGTCTCATTCCACCGCCCAAAACCTTTCTCCATCTTCTTGCTTTTTTAATAAATGCTGCAGAGCCAATCAAAACGCTACCTACTGGTGCTCCTAATCCTTTACTCAAACAAATGGAAATAGAATCAAATACCTTACCATAGTCCAATGGATCTTCTTTTTTATGAACAATGGCATTAAATAATCTAGCACCATCCAAATGTAATTGAAGGTTATGCTTGGTAGCCACTTCTTTTATTTGAATAAATTCTTTGAAATCATAACATGCGCCGCCGCCTCTATTGGTGGTATTTTCTAAACTAATTAATCTACTAATAGGTTTATGTACGTCTTCAGGATTGATGGCCGCAACAACCTGCGCTGCAGTTAATCTACCTCTGTTACCCTGTAATAATTTAACGGAACATCCAGCATTAAATGCAATACCGCCACCTTCGTATTGATAAACGTGGGATAATTCTTCGCAAATAACTTCGTCTCCTGCTTGGGTATGTGTTTTGATAGCTACCTGATTGGTCATAGTGCCACTGGGGCAAAATAGTCCTGCCTCCATCCCAAACATTTCAGATATAAATTTCTCTAATGTGTTAATGCTAGGGTCTTCCATAAAAACATCATCTCCAACAGGGGCCTGATGCATTCTTTCAAGCATTTCTTTAGAAGGGAGGGTAACGGTATCTGATCTGTAATCAATCATGTCGCGAAGATAAAAAAAGGGGGGCATAATGCCCCAAATATTCAACAAAAAGGGCCTAAATGGGGGTAAAATTATAGTAATTGAGGTTTTGCCCTTTAATTTGTCTAATTACCTGAAAAATAGTACCTTTGCAGACTGACAATACTATACTATTTTAGTATTTTAGTCGTTATCCATATATAAATAAATTCTTTGCATGAGGCAGCTTAAAATTGCTACACAGATTACCAACAGAGATTCTCAAGCGGTAGAAAAATACTTACAAGAGATTTCTAAGATTTCCATGATCAATCCAGAGGAAGAAACCACTTTAGCGCAACGCATTAAAATGGGTGACCAAAGAGCATTGGATAAATTGGTGCAAGCCAATTTACGTTTCGTTGTTTCTGTTGCCAAACAATACCAACACCAAGGTTTATCCTTGTCTGATTTAATCAATGAGGGAAATTTAGGATTAATTAAAGCAGCACAAAGATTTGATGAAACCAAGGGTTTTAAATTTATCTCTTATGCAGTATGGTGGATTCGTCAATCTATTTTACAAGCTTTAGCTGAACAAGGTCGTTTGGTACGTTTGCCACAAAATAAAATTGGTACCTATAACAAAGCTAACAAAGCATACATGGCATTTGAACAAGAACATGAGCGTGAACCTTCAACAGAAGAATTAGCTGGTATCTTGGAAATGTCTGAAACTGAGATCAATAATATCTTTCAATCAAATACAAGACACACTTCTCTAGATGCCCCTGTTCATGAAGCGGAAGATGTAGCGATGGGTGACTTATTAGAAGGTGGTTCTGATACGGATGAAGATGTAATGAAAGATTCATTAAGAGAAGAGATTCGTCGTGTATTAAAATCATTGAGTCCAAGAGAAGCAGAAATTGTGAATGCTTATTTTGGATTAGATGGGGAAAATGGAGTTACTATTGAACAAATTGGTATTAAATACGATTTGACTAAGGAAAGAATTAGACAAATTAAAGAGCGTGCTATTAAGCGTTTACAAAAAGCGAGATATAGCAATGCACTTAAAGCTTATTTGGGCTAGTCAATCAATAAATTTTTAAAGCCCCAGCAAGTTAATTTGTCGGGGCTTTTTTTTAAAGCAATCATTATGGAATCAGAAAAAGTATCAATATTAATTATAGGTTCAGGACCTGCTGGATATACTGCTGCAATTTATGCGGCAAGGGCCAATATGAAACCATTGTTGTACCAAGGTATTCAACCCGGTGGTCAATTAACTATTACTACTGAAGTAGAAAACTATCCTGGTTTCCCAGATGGAATACAAGGACCAGAAATGATGGTACATTTTGAAAAACAAGCCGCAAGAATGGGTGCTGATATTAGATATGGTTTAGCTACTAAAGTGGATTTTTCTTGTAGTCCTAAAAAAGTGTGGATTGATGATGAAAAATTAATTGAAGCTGATGCTGTAATTATTTCTACTGGTGCAAGTGCTAAATGGTTAGGATTACCAAGTGAAGAAAGATTGAATGGATTTGGTGTAAGTGCATGTGCTGTATGTGATGGTTTCTTTTTTAAAGGAAAAGAAGTTGCCATTGTTGGCGCTGGAGATACTGCAGCGGAAGAAGCACATTATTTATCAAAAATGTGTACTACAGTGCATATGTTTGTTCGTAAAGATCAAATGAGAGCAAGTAAAGTAATGCAAGATAGAGTATTGAATACACCCAATATTAAAGTATATTATAATACCGAAACAGAAGAAATATTGGGAGAAAAAACTGTTCAAGGAGTAAGGGTTAAAAATACTAAAGAAGGAACTACACAAGAAATTCCAGTGAGTGCGTTTTTCGTAGCCATTGGACATAAACCTAATTCTGATATTTTCAAACCATTCTTAACAATGGACGAAACTGGATATATCCAAACAGAACCTGGTACTACAAAAACTTCTGTAGAAGGTGTTTTTGCAGCTGGTGATGTACAAGATAAAAACTATCGTCAAGCAGTGACAGCTGCTGGAAGCGGATGTATGGCAGCTTTAGATGCAGAAAGATATCTAACTGCAAAAGGTCATTAATCTTATGAAAATCTATTTAACAGATCTAGAATTTTTTGGTTTTCATGGTTTGTATGAAGCTGAAAAGAAAATCGGTAATAGATTCAAACTCGATATTATCATTGATTTTACCCCGCCCGTAAAAACAGTGGAACATATCGATCAAACGATAGATTATGTTCAAGTTTATAGGCAAGTGCAACTGATCATGGAACAACCAACTCCTTTATTGGAAACATTGGTTGAGAAAATTGCTTCACAAATTTTATCAGAGCACTTAATCTCAGATAAAGTTTTTGTAAAAATTACCAAGCAACAACTTTACATTCCATCATTTGAAGGGGTTACTTCTGTTTCAATTGAAAAAAGTAGAGCATAATTTTATATTTTCAAAGTCTTCCATCTCATTGATTTGATATATAAGTAAGATGGGATTAAAAGACTAATCCAATAAATAATTTCACACATCCATCCAATAGTAATAGGTAATTGGTAGTATTCAATTGTTAAGTAACAGTAAATGATATAAATAATTATAGCTACAAATTCAATGGCTAAATTGATGGATGAATTTCCAGTTCCAGTTACCGCATTCAGCCAAACTGTTGCAATAGACATCAATAATAAAGCTACTGAAACAACTCTTAATACAGGAATACCTTCTTGCATAAAATCCTCGCCTTGTCCATAAATGGATAAAAAGGGCCTTGCAAATATATTCAACAACAAAAATATAATGACAGCAAATCCAAGGCTCCATTTCATAATTTTAACAATTAAGGGAATAACTTTTTCTTGCATGTTTTGACCAATAATATTACTTACCATTGTATTAGAAGTTGCTGCAAAAGCCCAAGTAAAACTGCCAAAAAATCCAAATATATTTCTCATAGAATTAGATACAGCTAGTGATTGCTCTCCTCTATGTTCAATCAGAATATAAAAAAATTCCCAGCTAATTATACTAATCATATACTGTGCCATAATGGGCATGGATTGAACCATGATCAATTTCACATAATCCCATTTAAAACTAAAATTCTTGAATAATTCAAATCGTTCACCAATTTTTTGGTAATGAATTACTAAATATATCACTAATAAGCCCATAGCTTCTGCAATAATTGACGCGTATGCTGCACCATTAATTCCAAAAGCTGCAAAACCAAAATGACCAAAAATTAGAGCGTAGTCAAAGAAAATATTAAACACTGCTTCGGTTGCAGTCCCGACGATTAAGAACTTACTTTGATTGGTACCAACGAGTAAGGCATTGCGCATTTGATAAATAAACAAGAAAGGGATTCCCCATATTCTAATTTTTAAAAACTCAATCACTATATTGGCTCTATCTGCATCTTGTAATAGAGCATGAAAAATACTAGGTGCAATCAAATAGGTAAAACTGATTCCAAAAATGGATAAAAACAAGGAAATAAGTACCCCTTGGGAAAACAATATGCCTATTTCATCAATTCTATTTTCACCTGCTCTTCTTGAAATTAATGCTTGTAAACCGTTGTTCAACCCTTGACCCATTACGCCAAAAATGAGGTAATAGACGCCTGTAATTCCTCCAATGGCTAGGGCTTTTTTACTCAAAGCCCCCAGAAAAATATTATTGATTACAAAATTGATTTGAGGAACAAGGATAGCCAAGGCAATAGGCAATGAAATTGCTAATATTTGCTTACTGCTAATATTAACCTGTAAGGATGGGGTAGAAGCGGAATAACTCATATATATTTACAAATCTACAATTAGTTTTAGTAAAGAACTGCCTCTTTTTTTATATCATTGCATAAGATTTTACACCATGGCAAAGAAGAAAATTGGTATATACGGAACTTTAGAAAGTACAGCAAATCATAAAGTAGAAGATTTATACATCATTGTAGATCATCAATCTATTCATTTTACTGTTAAAAATATTGAATCTAAAAAATACGTTTCTTTTGAATCTTTTGTGAATGGTTCGGATGTAAATGGGTTTTCACAACTATTAGCTTATTTGCAAAATAATTCTAAATTAATACATGCCATTTATCATCAAGTTCATTTTGTAATGAATAATTCAAGTGTTTTAATTTCAAAAGAGCAAAAAATAAAGGATAATACCATTTATCAAAACGAATTGAATATGATATTTGGTAATCAAACAGATCAGGAATTATTGGTGAGTTCTTTCCTAAATAATCAAGTTTTAATTTCCTCTATACCAGATGCATACCAGACTTTATTAACAAGAGCTTTTCCTACGGGGAAATGGATGCATTATGTGAATGCTATTATTAATGATGCTATTGATGATGGAGTTTATATTTATTTTTTTGAATCTTATTATATTGTTTTAATCATTCGTCATCAGTCTGTTCAATTTTTGAAATATTTTGAAGAAGCTGAAGATGCGCAAAATGTTTATAATATTTTAAATATTTGCAAGCATATTTACTTTGATCTAAACGTATCAAGTTTGTATTTAAAAGGGTATCATGCTGAATATAATCAATGGGCAGTTGAATTAGGCAATTATTTTAATAAAGCTATGATTGAACAAGCTCCAGAAGGTTATGGGGATCATTTTGCCACTTATTTTATTTTTTAATGAGAATTATATCTGGAAAATATGGAGGCCGTAGAATTCATCCTCCAACCAATATGCCTTATACAAGACCTACTACGGATATTGCCAAAGAAGGTTTATTTAATATTTTACATACCAGGGTTTCTATTGAAGATGCCAATACGCTGGATTTATTTGGTGGTACTGGTTGCATCAGTTATGAACTTGCTTCTAGAGGAGCTACTCATTTAACTATTGTTGAAAAAGATGTAGCGATGGCAGATTTTATCAAGAAAAATGTGGATATGTTGAAAATAGAAAATGTTCATTTATTAAGAATGGATGTTTTTCAGTTTTTAAATACTTGTAATAATCAATATGATGTAATTTTTGCTGGGCCACCATATGCTTTAAATACGATTGATGATTTACCCAAAATAATTGTACAAAGAAGATTAATTGCTGCAGAAGGTTTTTTTGTACTGGAACATACTCCTAGAAATAATTATGAAAAATTTGAAGGTTTTCAATTTTCTAGAAATTATGGTTCAACTATTTTTAGTTTCTTTCAATGTATTGAATAATTACAAAATGCACAGTAAATGATATTAAAATCAGCAGCGAGAAAAGCATTATTGGCAAAAAGACAAGCACTTACCGAAGCTGACTGCATTAAATTAGACGACTTATTACTTATTCAGTTACAAAAACTTGATTGGTCAACAACAAATATATTAGGTTGTTTTTATCCATCGGAAAATCATGCCGAACCCAACACTTTTCTATTCATCAAATACTTGAAATATATTATACCTCATCTTACTGTTGCATATCCTATTATCAATGACAAAGACTTTTCCATGGAATTTTTCCAGGAAACAGCAGAATATTCTGTAAATAAATGGGGGATACATGAACCTCTTCCAAAGCAACTTATTCATTCTGATCAATTGGATTCATTTATTGTACCCTTGATTGGATTTGATCTTTCTGGTCAAAGAATAGGATTTGGAAAAGGGTATTATGATCGATATTTTGCTAGATTAACAAATCCTGTCAAAAGAATTGGCATATCTTATTTTGAACCCCTTGCTAAAATAGAAGATACCCATCAATTTGATGTACCTTTGTCTCATTGCATTACGCCTTGGAACATTTATGAATTTTAATAACCTTTTTTTAAAATCTTTTCGAGTTTTACTTTTACCCTTTGCTGTTTTATATGGTTGGATAGTGGCATGCAGAAATTGGATGTTCCAAAAACAATATTTAAAATCAGTAAGGTTTAATGTGCCTATGATTTGTATTGGAAATTTATCAATGGGGGGAACCGGCAAGTCTCCTATGGTAGAACATTTATTATCCATTTTATCGGATGATTATAAAATGGCTACACTAAGTAGGGGGTATAAAAGAAAAACAAAAGGGTATGCTTTAGCAAATGAACAAACCACTGCTCTGGAAATTGGTGACGAGCCCATGCAGTTTCATATAAAATTTCCCAATGTTGCAGTAGCTGTATGTGAAAGAAGAATTGAAGCTATTCCTCAATTGATTCAAGACGTCCCTAATTTACAGGCTATTATTTTGGATGATGCATATCAACACAGAGAGATAGTTGCTGATTTTAATATCTTATTGACAGATTATAATAATCTTTATACAGATGACTTTTTTATTCCAACAGGTGACCTGAGAGATGAAAGAAAATCTGCAAAAAGAGCCAGCATCATTGTGGTGACTAAATGTCCCAAAGATTTATCACAAGCTGAGAGAAATGAAATTGTAGAAAAATTATATCCAGAACAACATCAAAGTGTTTTTTTTACTGCAATAGAATATGAAACCCCTTATCATATTTATCATCCTTCTGATCAATGGATTTTAACCATGAGAGATGAGGTATTATTGGTATGTGGTATTGCAAATCCATTGCCTTTAAAAAATTACTTACACGAAAATACGCATACATACTATCAATTAACCTATAGCGATCATCACATATTTTCTATAGAAGATTTACAAGAAATCAAACAAAAGTTTGAAGAAATTCAAGCCAAAAATAAATTAATTTTAACAACAGAAAAAGATGCTGTTAGATTAGTAAAATATACGGAGGAATTACATGATATTCCTTTATATGTTTTACCTATTAAGCCCATTTTTTTATTTGATGCTGAACCCATATTCAATCAACTAGTGATGGATTATGTAGCACAATTTTATACAAACAACAATGGGAAAGAAAGAGAAAAGTACTCGACATAAAAAAACAACTACCAAACAAACTAATTTTGCTGCAACTTATCAAGGGGTATTGGATATTGCCAAATCCGGAATGGGTTTTGTGATGGTACCTAATATGGAAAATGACATTTTAGTTTTTCCTACAGATTTTAATACAGCTTTAAAAGGAGATGAAGTTAGGGTAAAGATTACCAAAATTAGACAGGGTACTGGTAAGAAAGAAGGTAAGATTTTAGAGGTAATTAAAAGAAAGCAGGTTTCATTTGCTGGAGTAATGCAAGTAAGCGAAAGACATGCTTTTTTCATTCCGAACACTATTACCCCCATGCCCGATATCTATATACCATTGAATAAATTAAATGGTGCAAAAGACAAAGACAGGGTAATTGTTCAATTGACTACTTGGGATAAAGCAAGTAAAAAACCTGAAGGGGAAGTATTAGAGATATTTACTGCTGAACAAGAGAACGATCAAGCAATGAAATCTATTGTTGCAGAAGCTGGATTTAATTTACAGTTTAGCAAAGAAGTAATGGATTTTGCCAATCAACTAAATGCAGATTTAACCCCTGAAGAAATTTCCACTAGAAAGGATTATCGAAAAGTTTTGACATTTACGATAGATCCAGTAGATGCTAAAGATTTTGATGATGCTATTTCTTTTCAAAAATTAGCTAATGGAAATATAGAAATTGGTGTGCATATTGCGGATGTATCCCATTATGTTCAACCAGGAACTGCAGTAGATCAGGAAGCATATGATAGAGCCACTTCTGTGTATTTACCAGATAGGGTGTATCCCATGTTACCTGAAAAAATATCTAATGAATTATGTTCTTTGAGACCTCATGAAGAAAAATTAACTTTTTCTGCTTGTTTTGAATTAGATGCCTCTAATCAAGTGGTGAATACTTGGTATGGTAAAACGATTATCTATTCAGATAGAAGATTTACTTATGAACAAGTTCAAGAAATTATCGAAACAAAACAAGGAGATCATTCAGAGGTTATTTTATGGTTGGCCGACTATACTCAAAGCTTGAGAAAAAAACGTTTTGAAAATGGTGCAATCAATTTTTCTTCTCAAGAAGTAAGATTTACTTTAGATGAAAAAGGAAAACCAACTGGAATCACTGTTAAAGAAAGTAAAGCTTCTCACCAATTGATTGAAGAATTGATGTTAAAGGCCAATCAACTAATTGCTGAAAAAATGGGCAAGGTGAAGATTAAATCTGAAACACTTCCTTTTCCTTATAGAGTTCACGACCAACCCAATGAAGAAAAATTAGCTCCATTTGTATCATTTGCTTTATCACATGGATATCCATTTGATTTGAGTACTCCAGAAAAAATTGCACAAAGTTTTAATAATTTAATGTTCTCAGCACATGGAAAACCTGAACAGCATGTATTGGAACAATTAGGAATTAGAACTATGGCTAAAGCTGTATATACCACCAATAATATTGGGCATTATGGCTTAGGTTTTGAATATTATTGTCATTTTACTTCACCTATTAGAAGATATCCTGATGTATTGGTTCACAGAATTGTTCAAAGTGTTTTAATGGGTCGACCAATAAATGATAGTTGTTTAGAAGAAAAATGTGTGCATTGTAGTGAGCGAGAAAGAGCCGCTATGGAAGCTGAACGCGCATCCAATAAATACAAACAAGTTGAATTTATGCGTGATTATGTTGGTCAAGTGTTTGAAGGTGTCATTAGTGGTGTTTCAAGTTTTGGTTTCTGGGTAGAGACTGTTGAACACAAATGTGAAGGTTTAGTGAACATTACTAGTTTATCTAGAATAGATGATTTTAGACATGTTGAATCAAGTTATTCTTTAGTGGGAAGAAGATCTGGAAGAAAATTCAGTATGGGAGATAAAGTCACCATTCGTGTGGTTTCTGCTAATTTGGATAAAAGACAAATTGATTATGAATGGGAACCAATAGTTTCTTCATAAAATTCAATTCCCTCTTCTTTTAATTTTGACAAAATTGGCTGATAGAGTTCAGGGATAGTGGGTGTATGCAATCCAGTAAGTGTCAATTCACCCTTTAGATATGATTCTGCAGCAATCGCTAATGGTAATCCAACTGTTGTTGCCATAGCGGTATGTTCATTATTTTTACCAGTCAATACTAAACTACTTTGTACTGAATATTTTTTTCCTTGCAATGTATAATCCATTTCGTGCATCATTACTACTGCATCTTTATCAGTTTTATTTAAAGACCATTTAGTTTCCAAAATCCATTGAAGCACTGATGCGTTGGATGAACAAGAATCAGGAATAGTATCATTGGCATCTAATGCCAAAAATTCAAATTGGTTTTTGATCAATGGATCTTGTTGAACTGTATCCCAAATGGATTTTACTTTTATTGAATTCAATTGATGCTGAAACCAATCTGCAATGGTATTCAATGGTTTTTCAAATTCCTCTTCATTGGTCAATCCCATTTGAACAATAGCATTCCAACCTTTGGAAAAAGAGGGATGTCTTAAGGTAGTTCTAATAAAATTTTGTACACCTTCTAATTGATATGTGTTGATATAGCTTAAAGAATCCCTATTTGGATAATAGGATAGTTGCCCCCAATTGGGAACGCTTATTTCTGCACAATTTTCAAATATGGAAGGATATGGAACATGTTTCACCAGGCCATTTTCAAGGTAAACTGCACCAGCTTTTCCTGCTAAAATGATATTTCTTGGATTCCAACTAATTTTATAATGCCAAGGATTGGTATCAGACTCAGGGGCAATTAATCCCCCGCAATGGGATTTAAATCCCGTTATTTGCCCATTTTTTGATTTGATTCTATCTATGAGTTCCATGGCACTCATATGGTCAATTCCTGGATCTAAACCCATTTCACATAGAAAAAGCAGGCCTTGTTGTTTGATTTCTTGGGAGATCAATCGCATGGATTCATCTACATAAGAGGCAGTAAATAGGGCTTTACCCAACGATAAACAGTCTTTTGCAACTTCAAAATGTAAATAAGCAGGTAGCATGGAGATTACCAAATCTGCTTTTTGTATCAATGCTTTTCTATCTTTCTCTTGGAGAATGTCTATTCCTACACTATGTCCATTTGGGGCATTTTTCCATTTTTTTGCAGCTAATTGAGCATCTGCATCTGCAAGTACCATACACCAATTATTTTCAACCAATTTTTTTTGTAAAAAATCGATTAAAACAGTTGCAGATTTACCTGCTCCAATGACCAAAATTTGCTTGCCCATTTTGTGATGTATAAGTCATTAAAAATCCATCACTTAAAGATAGTAAAAATGGCTCAAAAATGTGGATAAAACGGTGTAAAAAATACCCCAAATTTAAGGTCAAAAAATAGGGTAAAACTTATCTTCGTAAACGTCCGTATCTAGGCCCGTTTTGGGACTTAGTTTTTGGACAAATGAAACTACCAATATGGAAGAAAATTTGAACGATTCTATCGGCCCAGAACAAACCCAAGACAATGATCGTGTCATAAGGGTAAACATTGAAGAGCAAATGAAAACCTCTTATATCGACTATTCCATGTCGGTTATTGTAGGTCGTGCATTACCTGATGTAAGAGATGGTTTTAAACCAGTTCATCGTCGCGTATTGTTTGCTATGCATGAGTTAGGTAATAACAGCAACAAGCCTTATAAAAAATCTGCCCGTATTGTCGGGGAAGTAATGGGTAAGTTTCATCCGCATGGTGACACTGCTATCTATGACACTTTGGTGCGTATGGCACAAGAATGGACCATGCGTTATAAGTTGGTAGATGGTCAAGGTAACTTCGGAAACCAAGATGGTGATCCACCAGCAGCAATGCGTTATACAGAAGCTCGTTTGCAAAGAATTTCTGAAGCAATGTTGGATGATTTGGAAAAAGAGACTGTTGATTTTCAATTAAATTTTGATGATAGTTTATCTGAACCAAGTGTTTTACCTACCAGAATACCTCAATTATTAGTCAATGGTTCTTCAGGTATTGCAGTGGGTATGGCTACCAATATGTTGCCTCATAACTTAGGCGAAGTAGTGGATGGTTGTATTGCTTACATCAACAACAGAGATATTACAATTGAAGAATTAATCACATATGTTAAAGCACCTGATTTTCCAACAGGTGGTGTGATTTTTGGAATGGAAGGCGTGAAGCAAGGATTGATGACTGGTAGAGGAAGAGTTGTTTTGAGAGGAAAATGTAATGTAGAAACTAAAGCCAATGGTAGAGAATTAATTGTTATCAATGAAATTCCTTATCAAGTTAATCGTGATAATTTAACAGATAGAATTGGTCAATTAGTTAATGATAAAACTATTGAAGGTATTTCTCATGTGAATAATGAAAGTAACAAGCGTGAAGGTACACGTATCGTTATTGAATTGAGAAAAGATGCGGTTGCACAAGTGATCATCAACCAATTGTATAAATACACAGAACTTCAAACAAGTTATGGTATTAATAACGTTGCCCTAAGTAAGGGTAGACCAAGAATTTTAAACTTAAAAGACTTGATTTCAGAGTTTATTGAGTTTAGAATGGAAGTAGTAATTCGTCGTGCGCAATACGAATTAAGAAAAGCAGAAGAACGTGCACATATCTTGGAAGGTTATTTAATTGCATTAGATCATTTAGATGAAGTAATTCGTTTAATTAGAAATTCAGCCAATCCAGATGCCGCAAAAGAAGCCTTAATCTCAGCAGGATGGGGTATTTCAGAGATTCAAGCCAAAGCAATTTTAGAATTAAGATTGCAAAGATTAACTGGCATGGAGCGTGAAAAAATTAAAGAAGAATTCCAACAATTAATGAATTTAATTGCCTCTTTAAAAGAGTTATTAGGAAGCGAGCATTTAAGATATGAATTAATCAAAACGGAATTATTAGAAGTTAAAGACAAGTTTGGTGACGAGCGTAAAACAGAGATTCAATATTTAGCAGACGAAATGCGTATTGAAGATTTGATTGAAGAAGAAGATGTGGTAATCACTATTTCTCACTTGGGTTATATCAAGAGAACTTCTGTTTCTGAATACCGTCAACAAAAACGTGGTGGTAGAGGCGCTATTGGTTCTAAAACCAGAGAAGAAGATTATGTGGAGCATTTATTTATTGCTTCCACACATGATACGATGTTATTCTTTACCGAAAAGGGAAGATGTTTCTGGTTAAGAGTGTATGAAATACCTGAGGGAGAGAAAACAAGTAAGGGTAGAGCAATTCAAAACTTAATTCAAATACCTCCTGATGATAAAGTTAAAGCAATCATCGAAGTGCGTAAATTGGATGATAAGGATTATGTAAATAACCACTTCATTGTTTTATGTACTAAGAAGGGAATTATCAAGAAGACTTGTTTGGAAGAATTCAGTCGTCCAAGAGTAAGTGGCGTAAATGCAATTACCATTAATGAAGGTGATGAATTGTTGGCAGCTAGATTAACAGATGGTAACAATGAAGTGATGATGGCTGTGAAATCGGGTAGAGCAATTCGTTTCCCTGAAGAAAAAGTAAGACCAACCGGTAGAGGTGCTATTGGTGTGGCAGGTATTGAAGTAGATGATGATGGTGATGAAGTAGTGGGTTTAGTATGTGTAAGTAGAGAAGACAAGGATAGAACCATTTTGGTAGTGAGCCAAAAAGGTTTCGGTAAAAGAACGCCAATTGATGAATATCGTATCACCAACAGAGGTGGTAAAGGCGTTAAAACCATTAATGTTACCGAAAAAACGGGGGCATTGGTTGGATTAATGGATGTATTGGATTCAGATGATTTGATGATTACCTGTAAATCTGGTGTAACCATTAGAACGAGTATTGTCGATATTCGTGAAGCAGGTAGAGCCACTCAAGGCGTGAAACTGATCCGTCTAGACGAAGAAGATGATATCGCAGCAACATCCATCATTGGTGACCAGGGAGAGGATGATGCTATTGCATCACCCGATGAAGAACCCCAAAACACTGATAATTCTCAAACAAATACACCAGCGGAGTAGTCATTTAAGAAAATTTAAATAAATTTAACGGCACATAAATATAAAAATGCATATGAAAAATTTAATCGGGTTTTTGTTATTGATTATTGCTTTTCAAGCAAATGCTCAAGACTTTAACAAAGTAAAAAATAGTCTTATCATTAATCAATATGAATCTGCAAAAACAGAGTATGATAAACTTATTGCCAAGAAACCCAATCTAGCTACTACAGCTGAAGGTTATTATTGGAAAACTAGGATCTATAGTGGATTTACAAAAGATCCCAAAAATACAACAGCGTTTGCAGATTTGAAAAATGCTATTGATGCTTATATTACAGCGGATGCTAGCACAAATTATGCAATAGCTAAAGAAAATGGGCCAGAGCCATTTTTTGATTTATACCTTAATAATTTCAAAAAGGGGGTAGCTGCTTTCAATGAAAAAAACTGGAAAGAAGCTTCTTCTGAATTTGATCAAGCAGTAAAGTATAGTGATATTATATTTACACAAGGCTGGGCTTCCTCTAAACAAAAATTTGATACTACTTCATTAATGTATGCTGGATTTTCTAACCAAAATGCGAATAATGTAGATCAGACAATGATTCATTATAAGCGTTTGGTGGATGCAAAAATTAATACTCCTGAATTACAGGATATTTATAAATACATTTTAATACATTATGTAAATACAAAAGACAAAGCAAATTTCGATGCCTTTTTAAAAATAACTGAAGCAGCATATCCAGAAGAAAATTGGTTTGATTATAAATCAGAGTACATTGAAAAGAATTATACATTACAAGAGAAAATTAAATTGTATGATGAGCAAGTAGCAAATAATAGTATTACTGAAGTAGAAAGCTTAATGTTTGGAGATGCATTTATATCAGCAAAAAGTGAATCAGAAACCAGTGAAAATAACGATTTGTATATTGCTAAAGCTGCAGACGCCTATCAAAAGGCATATAGCTTAAATAACAAAAACTTTGCTGCTGCATTCAATGCTGGAATTGCCTATTACAATCAATTCACTGCATTAGAAGAAAAAGTAAGTGCAAATATCAAAGCTTTACAAAATTTAAACGCAAATAAGCCAGCTGCTCCTAAAGATCCAAAAAAGAAATTGGCATTTGATGCTGCTTTCAAGGCTCAAGTAGATTCAATTAAGAAATTGAATGTTGCTTTAGAAGCACCGATTAAAACCAATGTGGATGCTGCAATTGAATGGATTGAAAAAGCATTCAATGCTGTAAAAAATAAAGAAAAATTAGAAAGAGTAGAGAAGAATGTGGCTAGTAGATCGGTAGATTTTTTAGCAACATTATATCAATCAAAAAGAGATAAAGCAAGAGGGAAGGATCAAAAAGCATATGATGCATATGATCTTAAATTTAACGAATACGATCAATTACACGATAAGTACAATAATTAAATTTTACCTCGTTTAATATCTTATAAATAAATAGCCCCATCATTGGGGCTATTTATTTTAATAATTATGACAATTGAACTTTATATATTAATCTCTTAAGACAACAGTTAATTTATAATTTTTAGTTTCATTAAAATCTACAGTAATATCTTCATTTCCAAATTTAAAGACAGCTTGAACAGGGAAGATGACATTTTGGAAAATATAAACATTCCTTTTTTGTTGATTCGTCCTTATAATCATTTCTTGAAATGAGCCCTTATTAAATACATGATCTGTTAATGTGGGTTTTGGCATTTCCCCAGATAAGGTTGCTGAACCACCCGATACAGACTCTACACTCACTTCAATAATATTACCACTTGGGTTAGCTGGTTCATAGGTTATGGAAGCATTACTGATCATATAAGATTTACTAATGATTTTATAAGGAAACTCATATAGACCTAAATATTGGTCTTTTTTCCAGTATCCAACAATAGTACTGTCTTTGCCAATGGCATTCTTTATAGTCAGTTCGCCATAACCTTCTTTTTTGCCTTTTTTGAAACTACCTTTAAATACATTACCAATGGTATCGGTTAAAACGCCTTTACCTTCGGGTTGGCCATTTTTTTGTTCACCCACATAAGTGGTTTCTTTCTGAGTATTGGTTTGAGCAGCTAGATTGGTAGCGTACCCAATCATGGAAACAAATACTAAGCTGCCGATGATCTTTTTCATAATTGATGGATTTGATTCTGTGAATTGAAGTATATCTTATAAAGTTAGGTTTTCTATAATTAGTATAGATAGGTAATAAGCCTTAAGTTCTTAAAATAATCTATTTAACATAATGTTAATTATAGGATAAAATAAGATGTAATATAGTTAGAGTTCATTGATTATAAAGAGATTAGTCATCACACTATTGTTTCTAATTAATCGTTATTGAATATAGATTGCTTGAGGAAAGATTAGTACATTTAAGTACAAAACGATTCTTTCACAATACAGATTTAAATATCGATTGCTATGTCAAAACCAACATCAAGACGTCAATTTGTTCAAAATGCAAGTATGACTTCTTTGGCCATTGGACTAAGTCCAGCATTTATTAAAGCACAGTCCAGCACCAAAATGGATACCGTTAGAATTGGTATCATTGGCACAGGTTTTAGAGGTCAAAGTCATTTAGAGATGCTTTGCCAAAGAAAAGACACCAACATTGTAGCTTTTGCTGATCCAGATCCAAGAATGCTGGCAGATGCTCAGAAGATATTAAAAGACGCTGGTAGACCTGCTGCTATAGAATATAGTAAAGGCAATGAAAATTACAAACAACTCTTACAACGTAATGATATTGATGCAGTTATCATTGCAACCCCTTGGGAATGGCATATACCTCAGGCATTAGAAGCTATTAAAAATGGCATTATTCCAGGTGTGGAAGTTTGTGGAGCAATTAAATTGACGGATTGTTGGGATATAGTAAATGCAAGTGAAAAGTCAGGTATACCTGTCATGTGCCTTGAAAATGTGTGTTATAGAAGAGATGTAATGGCTGTATATAATATGGTTAGAAAAGGCATGTTTGGAGAGTTATTGCATTTACAAGGTGGTTATGAGCATGATTTAAGAGGTGTAAAATTCAATAGCGCCAACTCTGCTAGTAGCAGTTCTGGAGTGGAATTTGGTGATAAAGGATTTAGTGAAGCTGCTTGGAGAACCAATCACTCTTTATATAGAAACGGTGAATTGTACCCAACCCATGGTTTAGGCCCAGTTGCAATGATGACAGATATTAATAGAGGCAACCGTTTAACAAGACTATCTTCAGTTGCCACCAAGGCACGAGGTTTACATAAATATATAGTTGAACACCCCAAAGGTGGTGAAAATCACCCAAATGCGAAATTAAAATTTAAATTAGGTGACATCGTCACTACTCAATTACAAACTGCTAATGGGGAGACGATTTTATTGACGCACGACACCAATTCTCCTCGTCCTTATAATTTAGGTTTCCGTGTTCAAGGTACCCAAGGACTTTGGCAAGATTTCCATGCTGGAGAATTTAGCGCTGGACATATATATATAGAGGGCATTTCAAAAAAGCCACACCAATGGGAAAATCCTGAGACCTATTTAAAAGAGCATGACCATCCTTTATGGAAGAAATATGAAGCAGATGCTGTTGGAGCTGGACATGGTGGAATGGACTTCTTTGTAGTGAATGCATTTATTGAGTGTATCAAGAGAAAAGTAAACTTCCCATTAGACGTATATGATTTAGCTACCTGGTATGCGGTGACTCCCCTTTCAGAAAAATCTATTGCCGAAAATGGTCAAGTCCAAGAAATTCCTGACTTTACAAAAGGAAAATGGAAAAATAGAAAACCTGATTTCGCAATGAACCCTGATTATTAAGATTCATTTATTGAATGATTTGATAATATGCTTTTAATAAAGCAATCTGATTAATGGCCCGAACATAGTTCTGGCCATTATATTTTGCCCCATAATAGACATCATTATTTAAATGATCTGTTAAGAACCTAAGTGCTTGCATATAGATCATAAAGCTTCCAGCAAATTCAAAATGCGCTTTCTCAAAAGAAGTGAGCAGATCTCCCATAGCCAACAAATACCCTTCTTTTATGGCATCCCACCTACCCTTGTCTATTTTGATCAAATCAATGTTTTGTTCTTCTTCTGATACATTGGGTAAGTAAGTTCTACACATGTCTCCTACATCACTTATAAAAAAGCCAGGCATCACCGTATCCAAATCAATAACACATATCACTTTTTCATTTTGATCAAATAATACATTGCTAATTTTGGTGTCATGATGTGTTACCCTCAAAATGGCATTTTTATTAGAGATAAAATTTTCAAATTGCTCAACCAAAAATTGTTGTCCTTCTAAAAATTGAATGGCTTCTTTAGAAGATTCTATTCTTTCTTTATCTCCATATTGTATGGCAGATACAAATTGTTGATACCTTAAACTTAAATTATGAAAGTCTGGTAACGTGATCTGAACCTCTTTGATTGGAAGATTTGAAAGTTTTGATGTAAATGTTCCAAATGCTATAGCCGCTTCCTTAGCTTGTTCAGCCTTACTTAAAACATCATAGGAAACACCATTGAGATGTTCAAATGCTCTATAGAATTTTCCTTCCCAGAAATACAATGTGGTTCCATCTTTGTTGGGAACCAAATGTGTAAACAAATAATCGGGATGATGCATTCTCAAATAATCACCCATTAATTTGATATTATGATCTATTGCTTCTGGTGATTTAAATATTTGATGATTGACGGTTTGGAGAATGTATTGCTTTCCTTTTGATGTTTTAATGATATAAGTTGCATTGATCAAACCTTGATTCAATTGCTTATAATGAATTACATCCCAACCATAGATATCAAAAATTGCTTGCATATAGTGCTACTAAAGTACAAAAATTATAAGCAAATTGCTTATCTTCAAAATCTAATAGTATATCAATGAAACCAATCAATAGAAGAGGATTTATACATTTAAGTAGTTTTGGATTAACCAGTTTTACCCTTCCTGGATTTGTACATAAATCAGTTTTAATCAACAAGAAACCAATTGTAGTTTCTACATGGGATGCTGGTTTAAATGCCAATCTAGCTGCTTGGAAAGTACTATCGACTGGTGGCACTGCTTTAGACGCAGTAGAGCAAGGGGTGATGGTGACAGAAAATGAAATCAATTGTTGTGTTGGTTTAGGGGCAAATCCAGATAGAGATGGATATGTAACTTTAGATGCTTCTATTATGGATCATCAATTTAATTGTGGAAGTGTGGCATTCTTAGAAAGAATCAAACATCCTATTTCAGTAGCTAGAAGAGTAATGGAAAAAACACCTCATGTGATGTTGGTGGGTTCTGGTGCGCAACAATTTGCCATAAGCGAAGGATTTAGTTTAGAAAAAGATGAATTATCCAAAGATGCGAAAAATGCATATGAAAATTGGTTGAAAAAGTCTACTTATAAACCTATTTATAATGTTGAACGTCAATCAGAAATCCCAAAAAATGATGCGGCTTATAATGCACCGCACAAATTAAGTAATGGCGAGTGGAATCATGATACCATTGGAATGATTGCTTTAGATGCGCAAGGAAATCTAAGTGGATCTTGTACTACAAGTGGAGCAGGATTTAAGATGCGCGGTAGATTGGGCGACTCTCCCATTATTGGAGCAGGTTTGTATGTAGACAATGAAGTGGGTGCTGTAGTAGCTACAGGTCAAGGGGAAGATGTTATTAGAGTTGCTGGATCAAGTGCTGTTGTAGAATTTATGAGACAAGGTAAAACTCCTAAAGAAGCATGTAAATTAGTGATTGAAAGAATTAGAAGAATAAAAAAAGAAAAAGCAAAAGATATTCAAGTTTGTTTTATTGCTATCAATAATAAAGGAGAATATGGTGCGTATGCATTACATAATGGATTTAATTATGCTGTTCATTCAGAAAAAGGCAATAAATTATTAGAATCTGAATTTTTAGATTAAACATATGATGAAGACCATTTTAGAAATTGCTGTTTTTAATATAACATCTGCTTTATCTGCTATTGATGCTGGTGCAGATAGAATTGAATTTTGTGAAAATCCAATGGAAGGCGGCACTACTCCGTCTTATGGTAGTTTAAAAACTTTAATACATAAAACTAAAACTCCTGTTTTCCCAATCATTCGACCAAGAGGTGGAGATTTTTTATATTCTGATGACGAATTTGATTCAATGAAAACAGATTTATTATTAGTAAAAGATTTAGGATATCCTGGTGCTGTAATTGGATTGTTAAATAAAAATGGACATATAGACATTGAAAGAACAGCAGCATTAGTTTCCATTGCGGGCAATATGGAAATTACTTTTCATAGAGCTTTCGATAGATGTATTGATCCATTAAAAGGTTTAGAAGATATTATCCAAACTGGTTGTAAAAGAATACTCACAAGTGGTCAGGTTCCTCATGTTTCCAATAACCTACCCTTGATTACTCAATTAGTTAATAATGCAAAAGGTCGAATAACTATTATGCCTGGAAGTGGAGTAAGAGCCAACAATATTTCAGACATCATTTCTTCAACTGGTGTTTTGGAAATTCATAGTTCAGCAAGAAAGAATTATCCTTCAAAAATGTTATTCAGCCCAGCTAGTATGCAAGAACAAATGATGTATACAGGAATTGATGAAGCAGAAATAAAGACTATGAAAAAAGCAATTAATGCTTTGTAAAAAACTAAGCGTTTTAATAAAGTAATCTAACTCTAATTGTTTCTTTAACTTCTTTTAATAATGATAATGCCGTTTTAGATAATTTAGAATCTACATCTAATACTACATATCCAATTTCTTCATTGGTTTTCAAGTATTGACCAACAATATTAATTTTATTTTTAGACATCACTGTATTAATTGCACTTAATACGCCTGGTACATTATTATGTATATGTAAAATTCTATGCGCTCCATCCACAGGAGGTAAGCTAATGGTTGGGATAGACAATGAGCCATTGGAAACTCCTCTTTCTAAATATTGATATAGTTTAATACTTACATCCTCACCTATATTTTCTTGAGCTTCCTCAGTAGAGCCTCCAATATGTGGGGTTAATAAAACATTCGATAAGTTTTGTAATGGAGTTTCAAAAGGGTCTCCATTTTTTTCTGGTTCCCAAGGATATACATCTATAGCTGCACCACTGAGTTGTTTTGCTTTTAAAGCTGATGCTAAAGCGTCTAGGTCAACCACTTCTCCTCTCGCATAGTTGATCAATATAGATCCTTGTTTGAATTGCTTTAAAACATCTTTACTAATTAAATTTTTAGTGGATGCTGTTTCAGGAACGTGTAAAGAGATGATATCAGATGTACTTACCAATTCTTTGATTGATTTTACAACATGTGCATTGCCTAAAGGTAATTTAGTTTCTATATCATAAAACTTCACTTTCATACCCATGGCTTCCGCCATGATACTAGTTTGTGTTCCAATATTACCATAGCCAATTAAACCAAGTGTTTTGCCTCTTAATTCAAAACTACCTTTAGCATCTTTATTCCAAATACCCTTATGTGCTGCAGTATTTTTATCAATTATTTTTCTAATTAACATGATACTAGATCCAATGACTAATTCTGCAACAGATCTTGTATTACTGTAAGGGGCATTAAAAACGGCTATTCCTTTTTGTTTACAAGCCTTCAAATCTACCTGATTGGTACCTATGCAAAAACAACCAATTGCTTGTAATTTCTTTGCACTATCCAAAACTTTCTTTGAAATAAAGGTTTTAGATCTAATGCCTAAAATATGAACATCTTTGATTACTTTAATAAGTTCCTCTTCGCTTAATGCACCTGTTACTTTTCTCACATCGGTATATCCTTGAATTTTAAAATATTGAACAGCCGCTTCGCTAATATTTTCAAGAAATAATACTTTGATTTTGTCTTTGGGGTAACTGGTTTTTAAAGAAGTGCTCATGCATCAAAGTTAAAAAAAATAACAGCTTCCATCTTCATTCACAATAAATTATGGTATTTGAGCGTTATTTTTGTACTACCCTAATAACTAACAGATGATCGTAAGAATTTCATTATTAAGTACTTTATTCATTCTAATATGCGCTTGTGGCACATCTCAAGGACCTAAATACACAGATGGACTTTATACACCTAGTTTTACTTACCATAAATTATCTGATAGTGATAGAACTAAATTAGGGGCGGAAATTAAAGCCAAATATGAAAAACTATTGGGGAATAGAGGATTTAGTGGTCAAATTTTAGTGGCAAAAAATGGAGAAATTCTTTTTGAAGATTATAAAGGGTATGCAAATATTAACCAAAAGACCCCCATCCTTCCAGAAACTCCAATACATTTAGCTTCTGTTTCCAAGACCTTTACAGGTATGTTGGCTTTAAAATTATGGGAACAAGATCAATTAGATTTAAAAGCAACAGTTAACCAATATCTACCCAATTTTCCTTACGCTGAGGTTACTGTTGAACAATTATTATCACATAGAAGTGGTTTACCAGATTACACCTATTTCATGGAATCTAGGAAATATGTTTCTGTTAAAGTAAAAAACAAAAGAGGAAGATGGGTAAAAAAATTGAAGCTTATTCAAAATGAAAAGCCATTTAGAGCAGGAAACTATACCAATCAGGACGTGTTGGATTATATGATACAAAAAAAACCGGCTCCAGCGGCTATGCCTGATAGAGTCTTCAGGTACTGTAACACCAATTATGTTTTATTAGCATTGATTATTGAAAAGCAATCTGGAAAAGATTTCCCCACCTTCATGGATGAAATGATATTCAAGCCGCTAAAAATGAACCATTCGTATGTCTTCAATGCAAAAACCATTGATAAATACACTCCTTCTTATAACGCTAGAATGCAACCTTATAGAATAGAAAAATATGATTGTATTTATGGTGATAAGAATGTTTACAGCACCGTTAGAGATCTAAACTTATGGGAGCAGGCTTTGACTCAAGGTTTATTCTTAAGACCTGAAACGATGGAAATGGCCTATCAACCGCAAAGTCCAACCAATAAATATTATCACAATTATGGTTTTGGGTGGAGAATTTTAGTAAAGCCTAATGAAGAAAAATTGATATACCATAATGGCTGGTGGCATGGTAATAATACTGTTTTCAATAGAATCATTGGAGAAACTGCCACTATAATCATCTTAGGGAATAAATTCAATAAAACCATCTATAAGGGAAAAGAATTGGCATCTGTATTCACTGGGAAGCTGGATACTAGTGCTTTAGTAGAGTAAAAATGCCCTTTTTTGCCATTTTTTGGCCATTTCACCCTATTTTTGCAGACCTTAATCGAATCAAGAAAACAAAGAATAAGAATTGCTTATGAACAATCTTCTATTTTATGCCGTTCCGGCAATGGGTATTGTAGGTTTACTATATACTCTATTGAAATTCAACTGGGTATCTAAACAAGATGCCGGTAATGCACGTATGAAAGAAATCAGTGATTACATCGCTGAAGGCGCTATGGCTTTTTTGAAAGCTGAGTGGAAAATCTTGGGTTATTTCGTAGTTATAGTTGCTCTTTTACTAGGCTTCATGGCTTCAAAAAATGAAGACAGTCATTGGACTATTGCAGTAGCTTTTGTAATTGGTGCTATATTTAGTGCAACTGCAGGTTATATCGGAATGAAAATTGCTACCAAAGCAAATGTTAGAACTGCTGAAGCCGCTAAAACAAGTTTAGCGCGTGCTTTAAAAGTGTCTTTCACAGGTGGATCAGTAATGGGCTTAGGCGTATCTGGTTTAGCTGTATTAGGTTTAGGTGGTTTATATATTATTTTAAAGGATTATTTCTATGTAAATGGTGATCCAAAAGAAATGCTTAGAACTATCGAAGTATTGACTGGATTCTCTTTAGGTGCTGAATCTATTGCATTATTTGCGCGTGTAGGTGGTGGTATCTATACTAAGGCAGCAGATGTTGGTGCTGACTTAGTAGGTAAAGTAGAAGCTGGAATTCCAGAAGATGATCCTCGTAACCCTGCAACTATTGCGGATAACGTAGGTGATAACGTTGGTGATGTGGCTGGTATGGGTGCCGATTTATTTGGATCATATGTTGCAACTGTATTAGCAACAATGGTATTAGGTCAAGAAGTTACAGGTCCTAATGGTGCTAAATTAGTAGATGCTTTTGGCGGCTTATCTCCTATCTTATTACCAATGTTAATTGCTGGTGTAGGTATTTTATTATCCATTGTAGGAACATTCTTTGTAAGAATCAGCGAAACAGCTGGTTTAAATACAGCTACTGTTCAAAAAGCGTTGAATATGGGTAACTATGGTTCAATGATTTTAACAGCAATTGCATGTTATTTCTTAGTAAACAATGTATTACCAGAAACAATGGTATTACGTGGATTAGAATTTACAAGAAATGGTGTTATTGGTGCTATTGCTGTAGGTTTAGTAGTGGGTACATTAATGAGTATTATTACTGAATATTATACTGCGATGGGTAAGCGTCCAGTATTAAGTATCATCAAACAATCTAGCACAGGACACGCAACAAATATTATTGGTGGTTTAGCCATAGGTATGGAATCTACATTTTATCCTATATTGGTATTGGCTGCAGGTATTTATGGTTCATATGTATGTGCTGGCTTATACGGCGTGGCTATTGCTGCTGCTGGTATGATGGCTACAACTGCAATGCAATTAGCCATTGATGCTTTTGGTCCAATTGCAGATAATGCTGGTGGTATTGCTGAAATGAGTGAATTACCAGCTGAAATTCGTGAAAAAACAGATATTTTGGATGCTGTAGGTAATACAACAGCTGCGAGCGGTAAAGGTTTTGCCATTGCATCTGCTGCGTTAACATCATTAGCATTATTCGCTGCATTCGTTGGTGTAGCGATGCCAAATAATCAACATATTGATATTTATAAAGCCGATGTACTAGCTGCATTATTTGTAGGTGGTATGATTCCTTTCATTTTCTCATCATTGGCTATTCGTGCTGTGGGTGAAGCTGCTATGGCTATGGTAGAAGAAGTTCGTCGTCAGTTCCGCACTATTCCTGGAATAATGGAAGGTACTGGTAAGCCAGAATACGATAAATGTGTGGCTATCTCTACAGAAGCTTCTTTAAAGAAGATGATGTTACCAGGTGCTATTACGATTATCTCACCAATTTTAATTGGTTTCACATTAGGGCCTGAAGCTTTAGGTGGTTTCTTAGCTGGCGCTACTGTGAGTGGTGTTTTAATGGGTATTTTCCAAAACAACGCAGGTGGTGCTTGGGATAATGCTAAAAAATCTTTTGAAAAAGGCGTTGAAATTAATGGCGAAATGTTCTATAAGAAATCTGAGCCACATAAAGCTTCTGTAACTGGAGATACTGTGGGGGATCCATTTAAAGATACATCTGGTCCATCAATGAATATCTTGATCAAATTAATGTCTATTGTATCATTGGTATTGGCGCCAACTTTAGCTAAAATGCATCCAACTGGTGCTACTGAAACTATTTCTAAGACAGTAGAAATTTCAGTGATCAACACAGATAGCTCTAAAGCAATAGCTGATTCTTCAATGACTGTAACTATAACAGCTGATACTAAAACCTTGGTTCAAGCTTTACAAGAAGATGATTTGGCTCCAAAAGACAATGTAAATATTCAAGTAAAAAATGGTAAAATTTCAGTGAATGGAATTACATTAACAGAAGAACAAAATGCTAAGTATGCAACTTACTTGAATAAAAAGTAAGTTCATTTTTACTATATTTTAACAAAAAATCCCTCCGAATTTCGGGGGGATTTTTTGTTTTTAAAATCATTTTCGTAAATTACATACGAATTTAATCGTAATAATATGTCTAAGCTATTTAAACCAACTGAGAGTGAATTAGAAATACTAAGCATTCTCTGGGAAAAAGAACATGCATCTGTTAGAGAAGTGCACGAAGTAGTGCAGTTAACGAAAGATGTTGGCTATACTACTACCCTTAAGTTGATGCAAATCATGCATGAAAAAGGATTGGTTTCTAGAAACGAGTCTTCTAAAACACATATTTATACCCCTCTCTTTGAAAAAGAACAAGCACAAGAACAATATATCACTAAAATGATTAAAACATTATTTAGTGGGAATAGTTCTCAGCTGGTTTTACAAGCTTTAGGAAATCATCAAAGTACTCAAGAAGAGTTAGCCGAGATAAAATCGCTGATAGAACAAATAGAAAAAAGAAAATAAGTTCATGTCAGTTTTATTTCAAATACCAGTTGCAATGATGAATAGTATTTGGCTAATGTCTATACTATTTGCATTGTATGTTGTATCGAAATACCTATTTAATTTTAGTCCAGCTTCTTCTTTTTTGATTGCCGTTGGTTTTGAAATTTTAGCTTCCTTACATTTTATTTATGTTGTTTTAAATCCATCTTATAGTAGTTATAAATTAACCACCATTTTCATTGGAAATACTACTCACTGGATCATCCCTTTCATTGGAATAGTATATGGTATTGCTTTGTTTATTTACATCATTTATCTATTTAATGATTTTAAACAGATTCATCGTTTAAGAAACAATGCAGATTATACATCTAGTAATTTTTGGAACCATTTACTACAAAAAAATGGATTTGAAAATTATCAAATTGGTGTTTCTACAGAATTAAAGGCACCAATCACATTTGGATGGATGGAGGCAATAATTTTATTGCCAATCTCTGTATTAAATCAACTTTCAGTTGAAGAAGTAAAATATATTATATTTCACGAAATAGCACATATTAATAGGAATGATTTTGTTGTTCAATTAATTATAAAATTTGCACATTCTATTTTGTTATTTAATCCATTCTCTTATTTCTTTTTGAAAGAAATCAATATTCAAAGAGAAATAGCTTGTGATGCATGGGTATTGGAAAGAGTAAATAATCCGTTAGCATATTCAAAATCTTTATATCAATTAGCATTAGTAGCCAATCAAGAACAGAATGAATTTATTTTAAATGCTATTAGATCTGAAAAAGAAGTTTTGACAAGAATTAAATTTTTGAATAAACTTCCTATTCAATCAACTCATTTAGTAAAGCAATTAGCTTTTGCTTTTTTAGTTTTCTTTTTTTCTAGTATTGACTTTAGCTCAAAAATATTGAAGCAAACTAGCACATTAAAGCAATCCAATAATAATTTAACTGCACAAGTTCAAGATCGTGAGCTACTTCCAAATTCATCTAAAGCTATTCTAAAAAAAGATAAACTAGTTTTCAATAAGTACAAACAATCTATTGAGATTACAACATTGAAGCCATCCATTATTTCTATTTCTCCTGTCAAAGAGGAAGATTATACAGCAATGGTTTCTAAAGCTGCAAATTGGATTAAAGAAAGAGAAAATCCATACCAATTTATTAATTATTCATCTTCAAGAGATTCTATAGAATTTGAAATTGCAGAAAAGTTAATGTTAAGATCTTTACTTCAAAACTATCAACTTAGAAAGGAATTATTGAATGCTAAACTTGCCAATATAGCTTCTGAGAGAGAAGCAATGGACTTCCTTGAACATAGTAAAGAATGGAAAGAAGTATTACAGTATGAAAATTGGGCTAGTACTTTCTTAAAAAGACATCCAGAAGTTGTTGCTCAGGATAGCTTAAGAAGATTTTAATAATTGTAGGGTTTGTTTCCCTCCACAACAAAATAACATATCTAATATGGATAAGTTGGGAATAAATCCAACCTGTTCTTCAAATACTTGTTGATATTTGATAGGATACGCATATTGTTGATAATTTTTTGGGAAATAAGCATCTCTAAAAATAGGTTCATTTGTTGAATAATTTTGAGTATCAATTGTCCAACTATTTTTACATTGTTGGTTCACCCATTGTTGAACATCCACTAAAAAAACAAATAAATTGGAAGATGAGTTCAATAATAAATCTTTTACCCCTTGTTCATAATACTCAAAAAAAGGTGCTCTTTTATAACAAGTTTGTATAGATTTGATCTGCTGTATTTGCCAACCATTACTATTATCTATCAAAATATCTTGTAATTTATTTTTTTGGTCTCTGCCTCCTATTATGGGGATGGTTAAATTTAAAGGGCCTTGTGCGCTTGCAATTATGGTTCTATTCTTGAACCCCATTTTAGTAAATCGGTCTTCTGTATCAAAACAAATATTTTGAGCGTTATTTAAAGCTTTTATATAACTAATGGTTCCAAAATATTGTAGTTCCGTTAACATCATTCACTCCTTATCTTTTGTATGTTTGTACAAATATAACTATGAGAAAGTATTTACTATCAATTTTATGTGTTTCATTTTTTGTTATTTCTTGCTCTTCTCCAAAAGACTTTGAGTTCAAAGGTTTACAAGACATCAAAATTGAAAAAATTTCTATGGGGAAAAATAAAATAAATGCTAAGATTAAGTATTATAATCCCAATAACTTCTCTTTAGTGTTGAAACAAATTCATTGTGATATTTTAATGAATAATCAACCATTTACAAAAATTCATTTAGATACAAATTTCGTGATACCAGCCAATGCCAACTTTATGGTACCCGCTCAAATGGAATTTGAAATGTCCTCCTTGGTAAAGAATAGTATGGATCTTATTTTTAATAAGCCCATTAAATTGAATATAAAAGGAAACGCAACATTGAGCAAAGGTATTTTTACAAAAACGGTGCCTATTGCATACGAATCCAATCAGAAATTGAACTTGGGTGAAGCGATGAGAAACCTAAAGTAAAAATTATGGATTCCAGGTGGACGGGCTTTCTCTCCATTCCATTAATGTATCATGCGTTGACGGATCTACCTCTCCTTTTTCTACAGCTAATTCGATCATACTTGCATAATTAGTTAATGATATATAAGGAACTTTGGCAGATTTGAAAGCCTCATCTGCAACGGAGAATCCATAATTAAAAATAGATACCATCCCAACCACTTCTAGTCCAGTATTTCTTAAAACATCCACTACTTGTAAACTACTTTTACCTGTTGAAATGAGGTCTTCAATTACCAATATTTTATTGGTATTTTGATAAGCCCCTTCAATTTGATTACCCAAACCGTGTTCTTTTGGTTTTGGTCGAACATAGATATAAGGTAATTTTAATTGATCAGCAGCCATTGCTCCCCAAGGTATACCTGCAGTAGCAACACCAGCTAACATATCTGCATCACCAAATTTTTCGAATATAACATTGCACATTTCACTTTTAATGAAATCTCTAACATATGGAAACGAAAGCACTTTTCTATTATCACAATAAATAGGACTTTTCCAACCACTCGCCCATGTAAAAGGTTCTTTTGGGCTTAATTTTACAGCTCCAACTTGTAATAATTTTTCTGCAACAGCTTTTTCGTTGGTCATAATTGTATTATTATTGTTGCAAAATTAAAGTCTAAAACCTAGATTTACACGAAGAGTTACTAAATACTATACACATTTTTATGCCCAAACAATTAATTGCTGCAGGTGGCCTTTTAACCAATCCAGAAGGAGCCATTTTATGGATATTTAGACGTGGATTTTGGGATTTACCCAAGGGAAAATTAGACGAGGGAGAAACCATTCAAACTTGCGCAGTTAGAGAAGTACAAGAAGAAACTGGTATTCATCATATTCAATTACATGGTATGTTGAATTTTACCCATCATACTTATTTTGATACTTATTTGAATGAAGAAGTGGTTAAAAGAACTTATTGGTTTCATATGACCATCCCTGATTTTCAAGAAGGCATCCCTCAAATCTCAGAAGATATTGAAAAAATTGAATGGCATAGTTTAGCCACTTGTAGACATTGTTTAGACAATACCTATCCAAATATTATTGAAGTGATAGAAGCCTATAGAAAGAAGATCAATCCCTAATTACTTATTGATTGATTTAATAACTGCTTCAGGTAAAAAAGGAGATGCATCTCCACCATTTCTTAAGATATCTCTTACAATGGTAGAAGCTACACTTGTATATTTAGGTTCGCCCGTTAGAAAAATGGTTTCGATTTTTGAATCCATTGTTCTATTAGCATCCGCAATGGTTTTTTCGTATTCAAAATCACTAACATATCGTATACCTCTTAAAATAAATTTTGCGTTAATTGATTGACAAAATTTAATGGTCAATCCATCATAAGTCTCTACAGAAAGTTTTGGTTCATCTTTATAAATTTCTTCAAACCATATTTTTCTTTGGTCTGCTGTAAACATAGGATTTTTAGCCGCATTGATACCAATACCTACCACTATTTTATCAAATAAGGGTAAAGCGCGATTAATAATATCTGTATGACCCAATGTTACAGGGTCAAATGTTCCAGGAAATAAGCAGATTCTTTGCATAATGATTGTTTAGGAAGTTGGGTTGGTTCTTCCTGTTAATAGATATAAGCAAGCCATTCTTACAGCAACACCGTTCTCAACTTGATCTAAAATAATGGAATGTTGGCTATCTGCAACATCACTATCCATTTCTACACCTCTATTAATTGGGCCAGGATGCATGATCACAATTTCTTTAGTCAATTTTGACAATCTCTCTTTGGTAATTCCGTATGCTAAATTATACTCTCTTAAAGAAGAGAATAAAGGCTGATTTTGTCTCTCTAATTGTATTCTTAATACATTGGCTACATCACACCAAGCCAATGCTTTATCAATATTGTATTCAACTCTAACTCCCATAGCTTCTTGTAAATATCTTGGAATTAATGTTGGAGGGCCTGAAACTACTACTTCTGCCCCCATTTTCTTCAAAAGAAAAATATTACTTAAGGCAACTCTACTGTGCATAATATCTCCGATAATGGCTACTTTAATTCCTTCCAATTTTCCCAATCTTTCTTTCATTGAAAAAGCATCTAAAAGGGCTTGTGTAGGATGTTCATTAATGCCATCTCCTGCATTGATAATGGCAGCATCAATATGTTTGGCTAAAAAGTGAGGAGCACCTGAAGCACTATGTCGCATTACCACCATATCCACTTTCATGCTTAAGATATTGTTTACTGTATCCAATAAGGTCTCTCCTTTAGCAGCGGAAGAACTTGAAACGGTGAAATTGACTACATCTGCAGATAAACGTTTTTCAGCTAGTTCAAAGGAAATTCTAGTTCTAGTTGAATTTTCGTAAAATAGATTAACAATATTGACGTCTCTTAATGTAGGAACCTTTTTTACGGGTCTTTGAAGTACTTCTTTGAATTGTCCTGCGGTATTTAAAATAAGTTGTATGTCCTCAGTGTTGAGGTCTTTGATACCAAGAAGATGTTTGGTAGATAGTGCCATTAAAAAACAAAATTAATATATTTTTCTTGAACAAACAATACTCTTATGCTTCCAATAGTACCACATCATCCACCCCATCGTTCTCTTTCCATCTTACTTTTACCTTATAGGGTGTTAAAGTATCCATCTCTTTGCCTGAAAAATCTGGCTGAATAGGCAATTCTCGGCTAGGCTTTCTGTCTACTAAAACACATAAACTAACTTTAGAAGGTCTGCCAAATGACAATAAAGCATCTAATGCTGCTCTAATAGTTCTTCCTGTATACAAAACATCATCAATTAAAATAACGGTTTTACCCTCAATACTAAAAGGTAAATTGGTCTCTGATCCAAGATGTAATTCTCTTCTTATATCGTCTCTAAAAAAGGTAATATCTAGTTTACCATAGTGAACCAAACTAGGGTCTATCTCTTTCTGTAAAGCAGCAACAATTTTATCACTTAAAAACACCCCTCTTGGTTGTAATCCAACAATTACAGCATTCTCTAATCCAGGATAGGTTTCTAAAATTTGATGCGCCAGTCTTTTTATGATACTGGGTAGTTGTTGCTCACTAATTAGTGTCATTCCTTAAAATTTCAATAAAAATACAGCTTTTTTGTATGTATTTTGCACTCATGCTGATGCTAAAAAGCTTAAACCTTGTTCAGTTCAGGAATTATATCCAACAAAGATTTGATTTTACTCATCGAATCATTTGCATAGTTGGACCCAATGGAACTGGGAAAACCAATATTTTGGATGCCTTATATTACCTCTCATTTTCCAAAAGTTATTTTAACAGGCCTGACGCCCAAAATGTTCATCATAGTTTTCAAGGCATGAGAATTGATGGTCAATACATTATTGGGGATGATGATATCTCTATTACTTGTATACTGAGAGAGAACCTAAGAAAAGAATTTTATTACGATGAAACAGCCTATACCAAATTATCTCATCATATTGGTAAAGTCCCATGTGTAATGATTGCCCCAGATGATGTTCAAATAATTACAGGAACTAGTGAAGAAAGAAGAAAATTAATGGATAGTTTACTATCCCAATTATATCCAGATTATTTACAACATTTAATTCAATACAATAAAGTTCTTTTACAAAGAAATAGTTATTTAAAATTGGTTGCAGAACAAGGAAAAATGGATTCGATCATTATTGCTGCATTGAATGATCAATTGGTTCATCATGGAAATATTATCTATGAACATAGAAAAAAATTATTGAATAGTTTACTTCCTGAAATTTTATCTTTATATAAGTTGTTAGCTGGAAAGTTGGATGAAATTCATATTGAATATGTTTCTAGCTTACATTCAAAATCTTTTAAGTTACAATTAGAAGATTGCTTGGAAAAAGACGCAATGCTACAAAGAACATCAGTTGGAATTCACAAAGACGATTTATTGATTACGATACAAGGTCAATCATTTAAACAAGAAGCATCCCAAGGTCAAAGAAAGAGTCTTTTGTTTGCTATAAGATTGGCAGAATGGGTCTTTATAAAAAAAGAAAAAAATATCTCCCCTATTTTATTAATGGATGATATTTTTGAAAAATTGGACGAAAATAGAATGGTTCAATTATTATCTTGGGTAAATCATCATACTGATGGTCAAGTTTTTATCACTGATACCCACAAGGATAGAGTTGAACAACTTTTAACAGAGCATGTCCTAGATTTTCAAATGATCCAATTATAATACGTAGCTTTGTATTATGGCAGAATTTAAATTAGGAGATGCTTTAAAACAATTTGTTCAAAATAGCAAATTGAAGAATGGAATACGTGCTGCCCAAATAGAAGAAGTTTGGTTGGAATTAATGGGAAATACTATTGCCAAATACACAAATAAAATATACATTTTTGACCAAAAGCTTTTTATTGAAACAAGTGTAGGGCCATTAAAAAACGAATTAGGTTTTCAAAAACAACAAATTATAGAAAGAGTAAATGAAAAGATGGGAGAAAAAATTATTACCGATGTAATCATAAAATAAAAGGGACTTTTTAAGTCCCTTTTATTTTACTTGTTATCAATCACTTCTCTCATTAAATCATTCATGGTAAGGATTCCCTTAAATTCCATCTCATCAAATACAGGAAGATATCTAGTTTTATAAACATTCATTAAAATCATACATCTTTCTAAATCATCAGAATACCCAATTACTGGATAATTGCTGGTCATAATATCCTTACAAGTAGCTGTTTCAGATTTTCTTCCTTCTAATTTAATTTTATGGGTATAATCTCTTTCAGACATTAATCCTAGATATTGCTCATCTTGCATTACTACAACATAACTAAGATTCTCAGCTTTCATCAATGTCAAAGCATCTAAGACTTTAGTTTCGGGAGTAACAATATTAAAATGTGGCCCTTTCTTAGCTAGAATATCTTTAATTTTTGACATAGGGGATAATTTATATTAGTATCAATTCTTCCTAAGTTACTAAAAAGAATTTATTCTATAAAAAATATTAATCACCCTTTAATTATTTAAAAAGTCAGTGTAGGCAGTTTTACTCATGATGGTAGAACCATTCATGATGAATACAGTGGGCCAAACTCTTGAAGCAGTTTTAATCATTGTAATATCACCAATTAGTATCGTTTCATTTGGGAATGAACTAGTTGCACGATCTTTATCTGCAGTTACAATATATACTAATTTGTATTTTTGGTGTAGTTTTCCCAAAAGAGTATTCCAAGAAATAGTTGGATCTATTTGTCCAGCAAAAACTAAAACATAAGGAGTGCTTGTTGAAAATAAAGCATCAGTGGTATCTTGTCCACTTTGGGTATTTAAAGCAAAATCTTGTATTGGTGCAGTAATGCCATTACCTTTCACCACCACCACTTCTTTTCTAGATTTAAAAACATAGGTACTATCAAAATCAGCAGGAAAGTTGGATGGATCAAATTGATATGTTTTACCATTTTTTTCAAATTCCATATCAAGCCTAATACTATCAGCAATAGCATTAGCTGGTAATTTCATTTGTTCTACAATATCTTTTCCAACTTTATATGGTAAACAATCAATAAATGGTAAATGTTGAAGTACATAATATTGTCCATAACCTACCCCAAAACTGCCTATTAAAATGATTAAAATACCCCAGGCTTTATGGAGATTGGTTTTTACTTTTTTGTGATTGATTAACAAAATCACAATGGAAAATAGTAGTACTATATCTTTTATAAAAGATGTTTTTGGAGTCAAAGGAATGCAATCTCCAAAACAGCCACAAGTTTTGATTTTTCCAGAGAATAAAGCATACCCAGTTAAAAAACTAAAGAAAACAATTAGGACCAATAATATCCATAAAGTTTGTTTATATGGATACTTTATTAACAAAGCCAATCCTGTTACAATTTCTAGGAGGTTCATTAAAAGGGATAATCCTAAAGTATAATCATTGAAAAAAGACATACCCCAAACATCAAAAAACTCTTGCATTTTATAGCTTAGACCTAATGGATCATTGGCTTTAATAAGGCCTGAAAAGATAAATAATAAGCCAACAGTCCAACGCAATGTTTTAAGAAAGTTTTGCATAGGGGGTATTTTGAATTTGACTAATGTTTACCTTCTGCAATTTGAATCAAAGCAAAAGCAGAATAATTTAAGATATCAACAAAATTAGCATCGATACCTTCGCTAATTAGGGTTTTTCCATCATTATTTAGGATTTGTCTTATTCTTAATAATTTAACTAAAATAAGATCAGCATAGCTTTCTTGGCTCATATCTCTCCATGCTTCACCATAATCATGGTTTTTATCCAACATGGTAGATTTTGAAAAATGTACATTTTCTTCATACATGGATTCAACCTTACTCACTTCAATCTCCTCTACTTTAGGATCACCTAATTTCAATTGAATTAAACCAATCACAGCATAATTCAGAATGCCTTTGAATTCCGATGCAATATCATCCCCTACTTTCTGATTACCAATATCTTGAATGGTTCTAATTCTCAAAGCTTTAATAAAGATTTGATCAACGACTGAAATAATTCTTAAAACGCGCCATGCAGTACCATAATCTTTTGTTTTCTTGATAAAAATATCCCTGCATGCTGCAACTGCTTGATCGTATTGTAAAGAAGTCTGACTCATGAAAAATAGCCTAAGTTTCTGTGTTATTAATATCTTTGAACCCTTGCAAGATACAGCATAACCTATTTATAATAAAACTATGTTCAATAATACTCAAATAATGGCGATAATGAACCTTTCGCCAGACTCTTTTTATGCCAATAGTAGGATATCTTCTACACAAGAAGTAGTAGATAAAGCTGGGCTGTTTATAAAGGAAGGTGCTAGCATAATTGATATTGGTGGACAAAGTACAAGACCTGGGGCTGCAATGATTAGTGAGTCTGAAGAAATAGAGCGTGTTTGTAATGCGATAGAGGCCATTTGCAAGGCATTTCCTGTCATAAAGGTTTCCATAGATACATTTCAGTCCAAAGTGGCTAAAGTTGCATTAAATGCAGGAGCTAGTATCGTGAATGATATAAGTTGTGGTAGTTTTGATCCATCCATTTTGGAACTTGTTGCTCAACAAAAATCAGGTTATATTGGAATGCATATTACGGGTAATAAAGAATCAATGCATGTTATTCCTGAAAGATTGGATATCATGAAAGAGCTGATTGATTTTTTTATGCAAAAAAAGCAATTATTAGCTGATTATGGAATTCAAGATTGGGTGATTGATCCTGGTTTTGGATTTGGTAAAACTATTCAGGATAATTTTACGATTATGAAAGATTTAAGAAAGCTTCAAGTTATTGGTTTGCCAATTTTAGTAGGCGTTTCTAGAAAATCGAGTATCTATAAAACCTTGGGCATTTCAGCAGATGAAGCATTGAACGGTACAACAGTAGTACATACTATAGCAATAAAAAATGGGGCTTCTATTTTGAGAGTTCATGATGTTAAAGAAGCTAAACAGGCGTTAATTTTAATGGAATACTTACAATAAATAATGCACAAAAAAAAGGAGCTGATAACAGCTCCTTTTTACTATAATTAAAAGATTATCTCTTAGTTACGTCTTCGATCTCAATATCAAATGCTAAGTTTTCAAAAGGCTTGATCACACCATTCGCTTGAGAACCATATGCTAACATCGCTGGAATGTAAATAGAACCTTTACCTCCTTTACCAAAATATTGCAATCCAATTTCCCATCCTGGAATAACTGCACCAGCACCAACTTTAACATCATATGGTTTCCCATCAGGTTTCATATTGGTATCAAATACTTCACCTTTGAAGGTATATCCTTTGTACATAACACTAGCTATCTTGCTAGAATCAATTTTGTTTGCTGCATCTCCTGGAGTTTTGATAGCAACAAAAACACCTTCTGGAGATTCAATTGCAGTGATTTTATTTTTAGCTAAATAAGCTTTGATAGCTGCAACTTCTTTTTTCTTTTCAATCTCTGTTTCTGCTTTATAGTCTTCATCAACTTTAGCAACATCTGTAAAAACATTGATAATTTCAGCTTTTCCAACAATCACATCTTTAGCCTTGAATACTTCATTCAATTGCAAAACACCCATTTTTACTAAGGTATCAATACTTAATGAGAATTCAATTTTATCACCTTTTTTACATTGCATGATAATTTCAGTAAATGTATACTTACCTAATTTTGAAGTATCAATTGGGAAATACACAGGGATTTGTCCGTAAGTAGTACTTAGGATAGTATCCTTACTTTTTAATTTATATTCTAAATTAATTTTTACAAATTGACCTTGTGCCAATTTTTGTGGATTGCCAGCTCCATGTGTAATTTTATAAAGCATCCCTGAAGGTGCTTTTTCGTATTGATTACAACTTGCAAACAATACAAGTACTGCGACTAATTTTAATGTTGACTTTAACATGTTTTAATTTAATTGAGATAATTGTGTTTTATATGTTTCTAAAATACTTTTAAAATCACTAAAGGTTTGTTGAACAGATTTTGAAGAACTTCCTCCTGCGGCATTTGCATGACCACCTCCCTCAAAATGTGTTCTAGCAAATATATTAACATCGAAGTTACCTTTGCTTCTAAAACTCCATTTTCTTTCTTCTTCTCTATCTATTACAATTGCAGCAAATTTAACCCCTTGTATGGATAACAAGTAATTTACCAATCCTTCCGTATCGCCTGTTTTTAAATCGAATTTATAAATATCTGATTTGGGTATTGCCATTACAGCAGTTTTATATTCTGG
>VFQT010000400.1_pt1 | contig 65172 bp, 96 predicted proteins | sample 3512381 | NCBI WGS metagenome assembly VFQT01 (sample SAMN10412376, study PRJNA504923) | tailings metagenome | isolation source: Relicate 2 Philex TSF3 active mining site | place: Philippines: Tuba, Benguet | collected 2017-08-29
ATTGACCCGTCCGGTCAGCCTGAAACCCGTAAAGGAGGAGAGCCATGACTGACATCCGCGTTTTGAAAGGCGACGGCAAGCGGGCCGAAGACGTGACCGGGGAACTGGCTGACCGCATCAAGGCCCTGATCTACGAGTATGATGGTCGCCTCCCCCTCGCCGCTGCCATCGGTGTCCTGCATCTCGTAGCGGACGAGATTATCCGGGACCACGACTGATGGCTGACCTTATTGAAGCTATACTTGCCTTTGCGTTTGGGGTGGCCGCCGCGTTTCTTGTATTCGGCGTGACCCTCCTGCCTTGGGCGCTGGGCCTCGCCTACATGCTGGGGTGGCTCAGATGAAACCGTGCCCGACTTGCAATAAGCAGCCGACCGTGACGGTCAACAGCCCGTGGTGGTTCGAGTTTGTGGGGTCGTGCCACATCGAGTGCTGCGGCCACCACGTCTGCGCCGACGGCATGGCAGATGCCATTAAGGCTTGGGAGCAAGGGCCGAGGCCCGTGCACATAGGGGAGATCACATCGCTATGACCCGCACCCGGCACGACACAAGCCCCCAAGCGCAAGCTATTCGCGCCGCCGGTTTCGTTCGCGTGCCGGGTGGCCTATGGGCTACACAAGAACAGCTGGACCTCATCATGTATATGCTGAGGCCCAACCTAGACCACATCTGCAAAATAAAGGAGCGTTATAGGAATGAGTGGCCGGAAGAAGATTACTAAAGACATGATCGAGGCGTGTTTGGCAAAGGGCTGGTCGGTGTCTCAGGCTGCCCGGCACTACGGGTTCCACCCGAAGTCCATCGACGCGGCCTGTGAGCGGTTTGGCATTGCCCTGCCGATGCACCCGTTCTCGCCGCAGATGCCATCTGCTAGGCGGAGACCTATCATCGTGTATGAGGACAACATCCCCGACACGCCGCCGAAAAAGAAGAAGACCAACGCGATCTGGTCGGCAAGCCCTGCTGCAATCGAGCGTGCTCTCGAGAAAATGCAGCGTGATAAATACTTGAAAACCACGTCAAACGGCGATAAATAACGCTAATGCGTGTATAGAATGGAGATGCGAATGACAGAGATTTCCGAAGAAGAGCGGCGTATCTGGGCCTACCTTCTGAACAACCGCACGGCGGCTGCCATCGAGGTCGGGCTCAACTGTGATGTCCCTATCGAGATGGCCCAGCGCTGCATCGACCGGATCGGCACACCGCGTGAAGTGTTCGAGCGGGAAGAGCGGCAGCGCGAGGTGAAGCCCACACGGGTGCAGACCCTAGAGACTGCGATCCAGCTGACGGGGGGAGACCGCAACAAGTCCTATGGCCCGCCCTTTGACAACCTGTCAGACTGCGCGGACCTGTGGAACGCCTACATAAACACTAAGTGGGACTGCATCGAGGTGACTGCCGACGGAAGCTACCGGGTAAACCTCAACGCCGAAGACGTTGCGTGGATGATGACCTTGGTCAAGATGGCACGGTCCTTCCAGCCCGGCTACCACCCCGATAACTACACTGACGCCGCTGCTTACTCCGCCATCGCCGGAGAGTGCCGTGAAATTCAAATGGAAGAGGACAAGAAATAACCATGAACTACTTCACTCCTGCTGATCTGAAACAGCTCGAAGCCACCTACAACTACACCGCCCGTGCAGGCTTGGGCTTTGCCATCACCCCAGACAATGAGCAGGTCTTTATCCCTGCGCGTGAGGTAGAGCGCCTTAATCTGACCGTCGGCGACATGATCCGTGTCTGGGCCACAGATAACCATGCCTCGCCGCACACGGCTCACTACCCCTCGCGCTGGCGTGCTGTGCGCGTCGAGGTCGCTACCCGGGTAGACGACATGGTTAGGGACACGACTAACATCGCACCGGCCTCGCCCCCGGCCCCGGCTGCCCCGCCCAAGCCTCACGTCACCGATTTCGTTGGGGTGATGGACACCCTGATGAAGGAGCCGCGCCCGTGGTCGGTCGCTGAACTGACCCACGCCATCGCCAAGGCCAGCCTGCCGCTGTCGGGTATGCCCGACCTGATCCAGAAGGTGGGGAGTCGCCTGCACACCCTGCACAAGGGCGGCGACATCGCCTGCGTCAAGGTCTATGCCCGGGGCGATCAGCAGAACGCCAGCGCAGTCTACTACGCCAAGAACGTGGACGTGCTCTACGACCACCTCGACACACCGCTGGCTGACGGAGAGTAAGGCGTGGATATCATCACACTGGACTTCGAGACCTACTACGACAAGGACTACTCGCTGTCTAAGATCACCACGGAAGAATACATCCGTGACCCCCGCTTCCAAGTTATTGGGGTGGGGGTGAAGGTCAACGACGGCGAAACTGCGTGGATCACCGGGACGCACGGTGCGATCAAGCAAGCACTGGCATCATACGACTGGGCCAACTCTGCGGTGCTGGCGCACAACATGATGTTCGATGGTGCGATCATGTCTTGGCGGTTCGGCATCCGTCCGAAGGTGCTGTTCGATACGCTCTGCATGGCTCGTGCGATCCATGGCGTCGAGAAAAGCGCCAGCCTCAAGGCCCTCGCCGAAAACTACGGGGTAGGGGAAAAGGGCACCGAGGTGCTGGACGCCAAGGGTAAAAGACGCAATGATTTCACGCCGGAGGAGCTGTCGGCCTACGGGCGCTACTGTGTCAATGACGTAGACCTGACCTACGACATCTTCACCATCATGATGTCCCATGGGTTCCCGAAGTCTGAACTCAAGCTGATCGACCTGACCCTGCGTATGTTCACTGAGCCTACGTTGGAGCTGGACCGGGAGCGGCTCGAGGAACACCTCGGCAAGACGCAGATGATGAAGGAAGACCTGCTCAAGTCTGCTGGCGTCGAGGACAAGGCCGACCTCATGTCGAACCCGAAATTTGCCGCACTGCTCGGTAAGTTCGGGGTGCCCTGTCCCATGAAGATCAGCCCCACCACAGGCAACATGACCTACGCACTGGCTAAGAGCGATCAGGGCATGAAGGACCTGCTGGAAGATGACGACCCGCAGGTGCAGGCGCTGGCTGCCGCACGGCTCGGGGTGAAGTCTACGCTCGAGGAGACCCGCACACAGCGGTTCATCGACATCGCTGGGCGGGGCAAGCTGCCTGTCCCGGTGCGGTATTATGCTGCGCATACGGGGCGCTGGGGCGGTGACGACAAGATCAACCTGCAGAACCTCCCTAGTCGGGGGCCTAACGCCAAGGCGCTCAAGAAGTGCATCATCGCACCCGAGGGCCACAGCATCGTCGAGTCTGACTCGTCGCAGATCGAAGCGCGCATGCTTGCGTGGCTGGCTGGGCAGGACGACGTGGTGCAGACCTTTGCGTCCAAGGGCGACGTCTACAAGAAGATGGCCTCAGCGATCTACGGTGTAGCCGAGAGCGACGTGACCAAGGACCAGCGGTTTGTGGGTAAGACCACGGTGCTGGGTGCGGGCTACGGCATGGGTGGTGAGAAGTTCCAGCTGGCTCTCAAGAACTCCGGCGTGGACATCTCCAAGAACGAGGCAGCCAAGATCATCGGCATCTACCGTGAGACCAACGACATGATCTCGGGCATGTGGAAGCAGGCCGGTATCATGCTGCGATACATGGTGCGGGGTGACGCTATGCCCTTCGGCAAGGACGGGGTTCTCGGCGTGGATACCCACGCTCCCGGCATCATTCTACCGAACGGCCTGCTGATCCGCTACGACGAGCTGGAAGAGGCCGAGAACGAGAAGGGCGGTACCGAGTATTCCTACAAAACCCGCATGGGGCGCACCCGTATCTATGGTGGGAAGGTCGTCGAGAACGTGACGCAGGCGCTGGCGAGACTTATCATCGGCGAGCAAATGCTGCGAATTAGTAAAAAATACAGAGTTGTGTTGACTGTGCACGACAGCATCGTATGCTGTGTACCTGACCAAGAAGCCGAAGCCTGCAAGTCCTACGTAGAAGAGTGTATGCGCTGGGTCCCCGCGTGGGCCGAGGGCCTTCCCGTCGACTGCGAAGCCGGAATCGGCAAGAACTATGGAGAGACGGAATAATGCCATACGTGATAATAAACCCAGAGAATATGACTTACGACGGTGGCTACTCGCATAAGGAAGACGCCGAGATGGTCATGTCGGAATGTAGGAAAGAGTACGGAGCCCCCGCGATGTTCCTCGCGTACATAGATGGGGTAGCTGCGGAAACACTCGAGCCGCACTTTCGGTGGATGGCAGACGTGGAGCTTTTTGGCAAATGAGCAACGCCGGTGCATGGTCCTTTAGTCGGATGAAAGCGTTTGAGACGTGTCCGAAGCAGTATTACCACGTGAACGTCCTCAAGCAGTTTCCGTTCCAAGAGACCGAGGCGACCAGATACGGCACCGAGTTTCACAAGGCGTGTGAAGAGTATATCCGCGACGGCAAGCCGCTGCCCCCGCAGTTCTCGTTCATGCAGGCCACTATGGAACGGCTTGCGGCGATGACGGGGGAGAAGCACTGCGAACTCAAGATGGGCCTCACCGCTGATCTCGAGCCGTGTGGCTTCTTCGATAAGAACGTGTGGTTCCGCGGCATCGTGGACCTGCTGATTATCGACGGCGATAAGGCCCGGGTCGTGGACTACAAGACTGGCAAGAGCGCGAAGTATGCCGACGTCGGACAGCTGCAGTTGATGGCACTGTCGGTGTTCAAGCACTTCCCGCAGGTCAAGAAGGTGAAGGGCGCGTTGCTCTTCACCATCGCCAACGACATCGTAAAGCAGGACTACTCGGTGACTGACGAGGGTGTGCTGTGGAGGCCGTGGGTGATGAAATACGCCGCCTTGGAAAAGGCGCACGAGACAAACGTATGGAACCCGCGACCGTCAGGGCTATGCCGAAAGTATTGCCCGGTTACGGAATGTCCGCACAACGGAGATGGGAGATGAGCGACGAAGCGACTATGGACGAGGCGGCTAACACCGCCCTCCTGCTGGAGCAGCACATCCAGAAAAAGATGGCACATGCTGTCAATGACTTCTTGTTCGGGGACACCATAGGCGCACGCCGGATGCTCGACACAGCTATCGAGAGCGACAACCTAACTTTCGCGGCGCACAAGGCCCGAGAAGAGCTGGCTCTGCAGATCGTGCACTCCTCAGCGTTCCAGAACAACCTGAACTACCTCGTCAAGAACGTGGTGCGAGAAGAGATGACAGAGCTACGACGGATGGTGCGCGAGGAGTTCGCTCGTGGTATTATACACAATACCTACAACTCCAACCGCACGGGTTAGCCATGCCGTACACCAAGTCACCGCGCCCCTATAAGCACGAATACCAGATGCAGAAGAAACGTGGTGAGCACGAGGACCGCATGGAGCGGCAGCGTGCACGGCGCGCACTGGACAAGAAAGGCGTGGACCGCACCGGCAAGGATGTGAGCCACAAGAAGATGCTCTCCAAGGGCGGCAGCAACGCCGACGGCTACAAGCTGGAGAGCCCCTCGAAGAACCGCAGCCGGAACGGTCACAAGCCCGGCAAGAACAAAGGTTAGGGTAAACCCTAACACCTACGGAGAACGACATGCAGATCATCGACGGTAAAGCGTTGCTTCTCAAGCTACGCAATCCAAAACAAGTCACTACGGTCATCCCGAAGAGCAAGGCGATCAGCGAGCACGAGGTCATCGTAAACTGGGGCGTGCCCGAGACGCGCACCCTGCGGGGGCTGAATATCAAGGTGCCGTCCCCCATCGAGGGCCGCTACAACTGGACGGGTAAGTTCGCTCCGATGTCGCACCAGCGCACGACGGCGTCCTTCCTGACCATGAACCAGAAGGCGTTCTGCTTCAACGAAGCCGGGACCGGCAAAACGGCCAGCGCAATCTGGGCTGCGGACTTTCTCATGAAGCAAGGCATCATCAAGCGTGCCATGGTCATCTGCCCGCTCTCGATCATGGACAGTGCGTGGCATGCAGACCTGTTCACCTTCGCCATGCACCGCACGGTGGGTATCGCTCACGGCACCGCCGACAAGCGCCGGAAGATCATCGCCGGGAAGCCCGAGTTCCTCATTATCAACTACGACGGTGTAGAGATCGTGCGGGACGACATCGCCGCTGCGGGCTACGACCTAATCATCGTGGACGAGGCCAGCCACTACAAGAACGCCCAGAGCAAGCGCTGGAAGGTGCTGAACTCGCTGGTGAAGCCTGAGACGTGGCTCTGGATGATGACCGGCACTCCTGCGGCTCAAGGACCCGAGGACGCCTATGGCTTGGCAAAGCTGGTCAACCCGGCGGGCGTGCCCAAGTTCTTCAACGCTTGGAAAGACATGGTGATGTATAAGGTCTCCCAGTATCGCTGGAAGCCCAAGGAAAACTCCGAGCGCACCGTGCATCGCGCCCTGCAGCCTGCCATCCGCTACACCAAGGACGAGTGCCTCGACCTGCCGGACATGGTCTACGTCAAGCGGGACGTCGCGCTGACGAAGCAGCAAGAGCTCTACTACAAGCGCCTCAAGAACCAGATGGTCATGGAAGTGGCCGGTGAGCAGATCACCGCGGTCAACGCGGCTGTGATGATGGGCAAGCTCCTGCAAATCTCAGCGGGTGCAAGCTATACCGAATCCGGCGAGACGGTGCAGTTCGACATCGGCAATCGCTACAGCGTCCTCAAAGAGGTCATCGCCGAGAGCACTCACAAGGTGCTGGTGTTCGTGCCGTTCAAGCACGTCATCAATATGCTGTCGGAACAGCTGGCCAAGGACGGTATCACCAATGCCGTCATCAGCGGCGAGGTGAGCGCCGGAGAGCGGACCTCGATCTTCAAGCAGTTCCAAGAGCAACCCGATCCTCGGGTGCTGGTCATCCAGCCGCAGGCTGCGGCGCACGGCGTGACCCTAACGGCAGCCAACACGGTGGTCTGGTGGGCACCGACATCCTCGCTCGAGACCTACGCACAGGCTAACGCCCGGGTGCACCGCAAGGGGCAGGTCAACAAGTGCACCGTGGTCCAGCTGCAGGGCTCGGGTGTGGAGCGTCGGGTCTACAAGCTGCTCGACGAGAAGATCGACGTGCATACCAAGGTCGTCGATATGTATAAAGAATTGCTTGACTAGTGTAACGGATATCACTAAATATCAAATCCTGATAGTGAAGGAGAACCACTATGACTACCGACACTGAGGGCGGCACCGCTCTCACCCCTGAGCAGTTGACCAAGACTTACATCAAAATCCGCGACAAGCGGGCCGAGCTCAAAGCAGAGTTCGAGCAGCAGGATGAAGTCTTGGAGATGCAGCTCAACGCCATCAAGTCGGAGCTGCTCGACTACTGCAAGACGCAGGGCATCGACAGCGTCCGCACCCCCGCCGGGACGTTCTACCGCACTATGAAGACGCGCTACTGGACCAACGACTGGGACTCGATGAACAAGTTCATCTTGGAAAACGGGGTCCCGCAGTTCTACGAGAAGCGCCTCAATCAGACTGTGGTGAAGCAGTTCCTTGAAGAGAACCCTGACGTGCTGCCCCCGGGCCTCAACTCGGACAGCGAGTACGTCATTACTGTGAGGAAGAAGTAATGTCCGATACACCCTTCGCCAACATTGAGGAAGTGTCCAAGCACTTCGCCGTGTCGGTTGCTACGCTCCGCAAGTGGCTGCGTAACGGCACGATCCCGAAGCACACCTACATCAAGGTTGGCAACACCTACCGGTTCAGCCTGCGCGAACTGGAAACCGCCCTGCTGAACGCGCCGAAAGCGCCCGTGCAGCTGGAAATGAACTTCGACAACGATAACTAAGGAGAACCCACATGGCTGGTGAAATGACCCTCTTCGGAGGCAGTAACGCTCTCGTCAACAGCGATCTGTTCAAGTCGCTGCGTGATATGAACAAGACCCTCGCCGGTGGCGGCGGTGGCGGCGGCAAGCGCCTCTCGATCAAGGGCGGCAAGTTCCGTCTCTTCGTCGATGGTGAGCAGGTCTCCGTGTCCAAGTCCGACACCATGAACATCGTTGTGGTGAACGCTGCGTCCATCTCGCGGACCTACTACGAGGGCGACTACGACCCGAACAACACGGCTGCACCGACCTGCTGGTCTGCGGACTCCAAAGCCCCGTCGCCTGACGTCCCTGCAGAGCAGAAGAAAGCCTCGCGCTGCGCGGACTGCCCGATGAACGTCAAGGGCTCCGGTGCCAACAATGGGCGTGCTTGCCGCTTCAACCAGCGTCTGGCCATCACGCTCGAGGGTAAGCCGGACGAGGTCTACCAGCTGCAGCTCCCGGCTACGTCCATTTTCGGCGAGTCGAAGAACGGCAACATGGGGATGCAGGCATATGCCAAGTTCCTCGACGCTCACAACACGCCGATCATCGCGGTGATGACTGAGATGCGGTTCGACGAAAACTCGGAGACCCCGAAGCTGTTCTTCAAGCCGGTGCGTCCTCTGACTGAGGAAGAACTGCACGAGGCTGTTGCCGCCAAGGATAGCGAAGAAGCCATCAAGGCCATCACGCTGACCGTCGCACAGACCGATGGCGTCAAGAAGAAGGACTCCGCAGCCGGGACCAAGAACTACAACCCGGCCAAAGAGAAGATCGTTGTCGATGACGCGGACGATGACGAGGTCGAAGAACCCAAGAAGGTCGAGACCAAGAAGGCCGCACCCGCTCCTGACTACAAGGGCAACATCTCTGCTCTTGTCGCAGAGTGGGACGACGAGTAATCCTAGATAGGCTCGCCGCGACGGGGGATAAAAACAATCTCACCTCGTCGCGGCATCCCAACAGGTAGAGTGGCGGCAATGGATACAACGACGTTTTTGCAGTCCGTTCTTGGAACTGCAGGCTCATACTGCGTTCTCGCACTCGGTGAGAACAGACGGATTCAGAAGTTCTACGACACTATCGAGCAGCTTGAGCACGCTGCGTTGAACTTCGACGAGAACGGTTACGATGCCTACTACGCCCTCGGCACGTTCGAGGAGTCGGGCTCTCGTGAAGCCGATAACGTCAAGCAGCTGCGGGCGTTCTTCATGGACCTCGACTGCGGCGTCAATCTCAAGACGGGTAAGCCCAAAGACTTCCCTGACCAGCACACCGCCATCTTGGCGCTCAAGGACTTCGTCAAGTCGACCGGGCTGCCTAAGCCGTTCTTGGTCAACTCTGGCTACGGGGTGCACGTCTACTGGCCCCTGACCGCACCCGTGGACTTTATGACTTGGCTCCCGGTGGCTGAGAAGCTTAAGGCGCTGGCCAAGGCCAAGGGGTTCAAGGCCGACGAGAACGTCACCGCCGACGCCGCCCGCGTGCTGCGAGTGCCGGGCACCCATAACCACAAGGGTGATGATCCCAAGCCGGTCAGCTTTTTCGGCCTAGCGCCGCCCGAGCCGGTGGAGTTCTTTGACTTCGCTGCACGGGTTGAGAGCGTAGCCGGTAGTCTGCCGACTAGCATGCCCTCCCGGCGTTACTCCCCTGCTGTGACAAACAGCGCGATGATGGACGCCCTGATCGGCAAGCGCGAAGCCTCGTTCAAGACCATCATGCAGAAGACTATGGCTGGCAAGGGCTGCGCCCAGCTGGCCTATTGCATCGAGCACCGGGCAGAGCTGCCTGAACCCATGTGGCGCGCGGCGCTCTCTATCGCCAAGCACTGCACCGATATGGTCAAGGCCGTGAAGGCTGTATCCATGGGTCATGCCGAATACGACGAAGACGAAGCCATGTGGAAGGCGGAGCGGATCAAGGGCCCGTACCTCTGCACGCGCTTCGAAGAGTATAACCCGGGTGGGTGCCAAGGCTGCCCCAACTGGAACAAGATCAAGTCCCCCATCGTGCTCGGCCAACAGTTCACTGAGGCTGCGCCCGAGGACAACACTGTTGTTGTGGCGGACCCGGCCATGCCCGAGGCACCGCCGAGGGTCTATGAAATCCCGACCTACCCGAACCCGTATTTCCGCGGCAAGGACGGCGGCGTGTTCATGCGAGTGATTGACGACGAAGGAGAGGTTAGCGAGCGGATCATCTGGCACCACGATCTCTACGTCGTGCGGCGACTGACAGACCCAGAGCAGGGTGAAATCATCGAGATGCGGCACCATCTCCCACGTGACGGGGTGCGGTCGTTTGTGGTGCCTCTCTACGTCGTCACGTCGAAAGAAGAGTTTCGGAAAGTCCTCGCCACCAACGGCGTCATAGCGATCAACAAGGAAGTGGATGCGATCATGAGCTTTACGCAGAGCATGGTTAAAGACCTGCAGATCACCACGCAGGCAGACAACGCACACCGCCAGTTCGGCTGGCTCCCCGACTTCAAGGGTTTTGTCATCGGCGACAAGGTTGTGTATGGCGACCGTATCGAGTTCAACGCACCCTCTTCGGCGACCCGGGGGATGATCGAGTTCTTTGAGCCTGCGGGCACGCTCGACGGGTGGCGCGAGGCGGTCAACTTCTACAATCGGCCCGGCTTCGAGCTGCACCAGTTCATCACCTGCGTCGGTTTCGGCTCGGTGCTGATGAAGTTCCTGCCCATCAACGCGGCGCTCCTGCACATCTGGTCCAAGGACTCCGGCTTCGGTAAGACGCACGCCCAGTTCGCAGCGCTCTCGCCGTGGGGCAACCCGGGGAAACTGATCCTGCAGGAACGCGATACCCACAACTCCCGTATGAACCGCGCCGACGTGATGCACAGCCTGCCGGTCTGTATGGACGAGATCACCAACGTCAAACCGCACGACGCCTCAGACATGATCTACCAGATCACCGGGGGCCAGCAGCGCAACCGGCTGTCCTCGACAGGCAACACAGAGCGTTATCGTGGCGACCCGTGGAACCTGCTGTTTATCTCCTCGGCAAACTGCAGCCTGATCGACAAGGTGGCTATGGCCAAGGCTATGCCGAAAGCAGAAGCACAGCGGGTGCTGGAGATCGAGACGAGCAAGCTCTTCACCGAGAAGGCCGACAAGCGCCACACCGACGAGTTCAGCGCCAAAATCCAGAGTAACTATGGCCACGCAGGCATCCTGTTCGTCCAGTACGTGATGTCTAACCTTGCAGAGACGAAGCTCCTCGTTGAGACCCTGCAGCGCAAGATTGACGAAGCCGCTGACCTTGGCCCTGAGAACCGCTTCTGGTCGGCAGCCGTGGCAACCTCCCTCGCCGCTGCGGTGATCTGCAAACACCTCGAGCTCTTGGACTACGACATTCCCACGCTGCGGGACTACATCATCAAGAACATCCTCAAGGCCAACAAGTCGGTCAGTGCCGATATGTCTCTCGACCCGATGGACCTCGTGACGGCTTACACCTACCAGAACTTGGGCCGCATCCTGCAGATCAAGTCCACCATCGACCGGCGCAGCAAGGAGAACGGCAACGGCATCGACGACCTCGTGGTGCCCGATCAGCAGCCCCGCACCGCCGATATCGTTGGCCGGTATGAGACCGACCTGCACATCCTCTATCTCCTGCCGACGCCGTTCAAGGTCTGGCTGGCTGAGCAGCAGGTCAACTACAACTCGGTTCTCGCTGAGCTCAAAGCCAAGTATAATGCCAAGCGGTCGAAGGTTCGGCTGACCAAAGGCACCAAGCTGCAAATGCCCGTCGCCGACACTATCGAGCTCCCGATTGTGCTGAGCGAAGCTAATGGCGAAGAAGGTAAATGACCTAGACCCCGACGGCGTGCGCATCATCGTGCCGTGGCGTGAACTGCATGTGGGGGGCTCGATCTTCGTCCCCTGCATCAACACCGAGGCTTGCGAGAAGCAGGTTCAAGGTGTGGCACAAAGGTTAGGAATCGGCCTAACATGCAGGCAGCGGATCGAGGCCCAGCGGTTGGGGTTGCGTATTTGGAGAACCACATGATATTGTGTGCCTGACAGAAGAGCCTGCCGCCAGCTCGCCTCCTGTTGTTCTCCAGACTTGCCCCGGCTTCGCGCCGGGGCTTTTTTCTTAGAAGAGCTGGAAGCCCTGATTGTACATCGCCTCCAGATCGACGAGCCCTTCACGCACCGCGGGGCTAACCGAAACACCCTTGAGCATCTCTTTCGACGTGCGCTTGTGGCTATCGAGGGAGCGCTTGAGGAACTCTTTGTCGATGACAGCATCAGGGAAGCGCCCTGCAACATCTTCGTTGAACGCACGGATGTCTTCCAGCACCTCACGCGCACCCTCGATGTCGCCTTCACGCAGGGCGATGTAGTAGAGCTTGGACAACCGCGAGCGCTTCTCAGCCACGGCGTTGCTGACCTTGACCTTGAGCTGGTTGATGTCCTGCTGCAGCGTGGCCTTGGTCGGCGTGAAGCCAAGTGCCTGCCCGAGCAAGTCGCTGGACCCGAGGTCGCCGGTGATGATGTCCTTACGCCGCGTCTCGATATTGCCGCCCTCGGACAGATAGCGCCCTGCCTTGATAAAGTTACGCACAGCGGCGGGCACCATGTTCTCGATGCCGCGCACCATGTCGCCTTCTTCGCCGGTCATGGCCTTATAGAGCTCCGACACACCGCGCCCGAACTGCGTTGCAGTGGACCACGCCGGACCGCCGAGATTAGCGACGAGCGTTTCTTCTGCCGACGGGTCGGTGTTGTAGCGGTTCTCACGGATCAGGAGCCCGGTGAGGCCGATACGTGACGAGATGTCGAGCCCAGAGATGTCGGACAAGAAGCCCTTGTAGAGCCCCTCGCCGAGATACCGGCGCGTCAGCATGTCTGCGTCTTCTTCGTCGTCACCAAGGAACGCATCGGCTACCGTGGACACCAGCCCGTAGAGAGGCACACCGGCGATACCGGCGAGGGCGAAGGACGAGAGCTGCAGACCGACGAGCTGCTTAAAGGCGGTGCGACGGTCCTCCGGCGTGAAGTCCGGGTCGTTGCTGCCCAGCGTCAGCTGCTTAGCCAACTTCATTTGCAGATAGAACATGGACAGGCCATAGTTCTTGAACATCAAGGCCACGCGCCCGATGCCCTTCTGAGCCCAACGCGGTGCAGACGCGAGGGTAGCACCGCCGCCGGTCTCGGTCGCCTGATAGACAGCACGCTCAGCCGCACGGGTGCGCCGCTCGGCCTCGGTGAGATTGCGCTCCGCTTGGGTGGGTTTGTTCCGCAGGCGGTCCAGCTCGAGATTATAGGCGGCGACGAGGGCAACCTGCCGGTTAGCCCGTTCAACTTGGTGGAACATGGCCCCAGAGATAGCGGCGAAGCGGTCCCCAAAACTGCGTGCCCGACCAACGTCCTCGGCACCGATGCTATCGTAGTAGATCGAGCGGTTCAGTTGGCCGTTCTTAGACGCGACGTCCACCAGAGTGGCGAGCTCCTGCAGCATCGGACGAAGTTCCGGTGCGATGTCGTCCCGCAGAACATACTCGTTGTTGCTGTTGAGCACGAAGTAGTTGTCGATGGACGGCATCGACCGGACCTTGGTCGTCTTCTGCCCCTCAAACCGTGCAGGCAGCTCGATCTCACGGCTAAGCCCGCTGTTCAGGAACAGCTTGTAGGCGTTGCCGATTGCAGCCGCAGAGGACTTGGGGCCGTAGCGCCCAGAGAGGTACGGGTAGAGCACGACCGGAACCGACGACAAGTTCACGAGCGCCGACGACACGTTCAGGCCGATGGTGAAGGTAAAGGCCCCACGGTTGACGGTCTGCACCATACGCTCGAACATATCGGCGGGCGGGTTGGTAGCGAAGTTGGCCCGCGCCGCGAGCTCCTCGATCACCGCAACCTTGTTCTGGTCGCTGGAGTTCCGTGCCTGATCCTGAATGGCATCCGCCACGGCCCTGATCTTATTGCTGTAAGCGTAGCGCACGCCCTGACGCCCGAGGCTGTAGCCCTTGGCGCGCAGTGCTTCGAGCGAGTCCTCGATATAGCCACGCGTGTTCTTACGACGCTGCAGGGACTTGGCGAACGACGTTTCCGGCAGGGCGTCCACAAAGAGCCGGGTGATCTCCTGCTGGATGCTCGACGCCGTAGCAGCGTCAACTCCAGTGTTGGCGAGGTTCGACCGGATGATGGACAGCGTGTCACGCACAAACAGAGAGTCCGGCGTGCGCCCCTGACGCACCACGTCGAGGGTGGAATAGTAGTTGAAGATCGGCTTGCCGTCAGGGCCCTTGGTCACCCCGGCCATGGACTCGAGCTCTTTGGCAGCGCGGTCACGGGCGCGGGGGCTTTCATACGCCTCCTTCACCGGCTCGGTGGTGCCGGTCTCCGGGTCAAAGGCGCTGTATTCCAGCCAGTAGTCGCCCTTACGAGCCAGCGGGAAGTACGGCTCGATGCGGTTCATGTCGAAGAACTTGGTGTAGATGCTCTTCTTGACTTCGGCAGCCAGCTCAGGGTTCGACGACAGAATGAAGTCGATCTTGCCCGAGAGTGCCTCCCGCAGCCGCTCGTACTGTTTGCGGTACAGCTGGCGCATGTTGTTGTAGAGGTCACGCCCGTCCTTGCCGATAGCGGCCCAGTCCTTCTGCAGCGTGTCATACATGCGCATCTTGTCGGAGTCGGCACCGTACTTCTTGAGTGCCTTCTCGCGGGTCATCGACGGGTCAACTTGGTTCACGGTGGAACGCGTAATGACACGGTCGAGCAGCGGCTTGAGGTTAGGGTTGTTCCTAGCCCACTTCTGGGCAATCTGCAGAACCCCGTCTACCTCTTGGTCAGACTTGATGGCTGCGGCGTCCAGCTGCTGGATGGCGTTTTGCAGGTCCTGCGCCCCGTCGATCTTGTAGTGCGAAGCCACATCGGCCAGAGGCTGCATGCCCATGAAGCCGAGGATGGTGCGCTTCGCGCCCCAAGATGCACCGTCGAGGACCCGCGAAGCATCATCGCCAAACTGCTGTGCAAACTCCTTGGTGCGACCCGGGAACGAGCCGTCCACCTGCGCCACGCGATTAAGGACCGTTGCGCCCCCTTCCAGCGTCGAGATTTCCGTCGGACTAACCGGGAAGTCGAGCATCTGCATGACCATCTGGTCGGTGAGATCAAGGGCGTTGCTCAGCGGTCTCGGCTGCAGTCCGATCAGCCTGCGGACCAAGTTAATGGCGTCATTGGCAAACCGCCACAGCGCCGAGAACCTCCCACCTTGCGGGTACAGGCCCGCGAGCTCCTGTTGGAACGACGGCACCGAAAAGGCATCGGCGATGAACTCCATGACGTTGCTCGTCCCATTGCTGGTGGACAGCATGGGCTTCACGTCGTTGAAGAGCTTCTCCATACGCTTGCGCAGCGGGGAGGCTTCGTTCCTCATCTCGCGGATCGTAGCGGCGTGAGTCATTTCGTGCAGCAGGGTCTCGATGCTGAGCCCCGTGTCCTCGTTCAGAAGGATTTCGCTGGGCTTGCCCGGGAAAGCGCGACGGTACTGCCCACTCAGCGCTCTACCGCTATCGTCTTTGAGGTCTTTGACGAGCTGCACCGACGTGCCCTGCGAGTAGGGCGCAAGGGCCTTAACGATACGCTTGATGCGGTCATTAGGCGCGTACATCTGCAGGGTACGCAGCGCCGCCTCGAGATTGCCCCGCCGCAGCTGATTGACCACTGCCGGGTGCAGCGGAGAGCTGAGGTCCAGAACTTCCTGCGGGCGGTTGAACTTTAGCCCGAGAATTTTATCCACAACGAGGTCGATCTGATCCTCAGCGGTCATCTTCCGCATGCCGACAGCACGGCGCTGGATCGGGGCCTTGGTTTCTTGTACTGCGCTGAGGAGCCCCTCGACACCGCGCATGCGGGTGCGCGCCGCTTCCGCCAGCGCTTTCGACTCTGCCCGCTTGGCGGCATCTTCTGTCGCCTGCACGGTCAGTTCTTGCTCGAGCGCTGCACGCTCCTCGGCGTTAGCCGCACGGCCACCGATAGCGGTGGAGATGGGCAGTGCCGACGTCGCCCGCATCGGGACTTTAGCCTCTTGGGCTTTACGATACTTCCGCTGCAGGTCCCGCACCTTGGCTTGCGCCTGCGGGGACATGTTGGCCTCGACCCACTTGAGCGCTTCTTTTGCGCGCTCCGCGGTCATACCATCGAAGAACTCACGTTCCACCGGGCTGATCGTCTCGTCGCCAGCGGGCAGGGTGCCGGTTTCGGCCTCGAGGGCCTTCTGGTTCGCGAACCGCTGGTTTTTCAGGGTAGCGTCGGCAACGATGAACTCGAGCGCGTCGATGGGGCGCTTGAACCGCGAGAAATATTCTCGGGCGTTAGCCGCAGGTGCAGAGCCTGCCTTGCCCTTCTTGATGGCACCGGGCTGGAAAAGTCCGAGCACTTTGCGCTTGTCTTCCGAGGTCGTCGGGTCATCCAGAACAACAGCGTCGGGGACAGAGTACTCGTCGATGAGTGAAGCCAGTTCCGGTTTATCTGCCATGCGTGCGGTCCACGCAGCCTCAAGCTCGCTCTGCGCAGCCGAATTGGCCGCGACCTCGCGGACGTCGCGCATGGGAGCGAGAGCCTTCTCGGCGTCACGCATCTGCATCTCGGTCGGAGAGCCTGTAAGCACTGTGCCAGCAGGTGTAGGTTTAGCCCCCGGGATCAGGTTACTCGGCGCATAGACGTCCGACGCCTCCATATACGGCTTACCAATCGGCTGCAGCGTGCGCGGATCGACCGGGGTGATCGTGCCGGGGATATACTGCCGCGCATAGCCCGTCCCCTCATCGTAGGGGGGTATAGGCTGCTGGGCTTCCTCTGTCAGTGCAGTTGGCTGTTCTCCTTCTGCAGCTGCAGGACCCACAGGCACCGGCACACTTCTTCCCAGTCCTCCGCTTGCAGGTGCTTCAACCCCGGCGGTGCCTCCAGTGTCGTCAGCGGGCCGTCCGCCTCCTTCCACGCCTTGTCCACCACTCGGAGCGCCAACTCCCACTTCTTCTGGCTGAGTCGCTGCAATCTTGGGGACATCTGCGACCTCCTGTGCGGTGGCGGTGGCGTCAGGAACTTGGGCCACAGGGGCGGCAGCTTCCGCGGCTTTGCGGTATTTGGGTTGGGGCGCAGCTTCGGGCTGCGTATCTACCGCGGGTATATCCGCCTTAGCGACAGACTCATTTACACTGGGAACCGGTGCTTTCGGCGCTTCGGTCACAGTGGCTTTCGGTACGTCAGTGGGTTTGGCCTTGATCGTCGGTTCGACCGGGGCTTCTGCCGGTGCAGCAGGTGCCTGCGCCTCACGGATAGCGGAGACTTTGAACGGCAGGGTCAGCGTGCGCTCTTTGCCCTTTTCATATTTAGACACCGCGCCGACGCTCTCGAGCTTGCGCATGATGCCATTGGCTGCCGGATAGCTGAGCCCCAGCGCCTTCTGAATAACGCCTACGGTGGCCTTGCCCTCAGCCTCAATAGCTTCGACCGCACTGAGCATCTGAGAATCGCTGCCGATAGAGTTGGCAGTAGCCGTAGCCTCAAGCGACAGCGGCGGGACGTTTACACCGGGACCACCGCGGACCGCACCAGCCGGTGCAGGGGGAACAACGACACCGGGGGTCTGTGCAGCAGACAGAGGCTCAAGGGTGCCCGGAGCAGGCAAAGCGCCCGTACCGGTTTCTGGGGCGGGTAGCGCAAGGATAGGCGCGGTTTCTTCCTGTGGGGCAGGCGCTGCAGCCGCACGGCTACGTCCCGGCAGAAGGTCAAGCAGACCTTGCACCAGAGCACCGACGCCTGCGCCATATCCGAGGGCTTCACCTGTATCCGTGAACGTGCCTTGCTCGGGGTTGTAGACGCCCTGCTCGATCAGGTTCTGCGCGATGGTCGTGGCGGCTTCCTGCGCACCTTCGACACCACCTTCGGCGGCTGCACGGGTCAATCGGTTTACGATGGTGCCTGTAGCGGGCTTGCCGAGGACCTTGATGAACTTGATCGGGATGAGCTCGAGGGCACCGACAGGAGCGCCCAGCAGCGCAGCGGTGGCACGTTCTTCCTCAGTAGCGCCTGCGGCGCGAGCGCGTTCCGACGCTTCACCAGCACCGGCACCGACGGCAAGGGCGGGAGCAGCAAACTGCCCACCGGGCACGAGGGCCGTCAAGCCGAGAGCACCAAAGGAACCGAGGGCTTCGCCGAAAGTGCCGCCAACCGTCTCTTCCATGCCGACGTCAGCCTGCGGTTTGTAACCATAGGCAAGGCTACGAATACCTTCACGGGCGGGGGCTTCATACTGTTCCGGCAAAAGCGTTGCACCGCCGAGCAGGGCGGATTCGAACATGCCGACGGCACCGCGAGCGATGCCCTTGGGGATTTCGCCAAGATAGTTAAGGACGCCTTCACCCTCGTCGGTGAGTTGCGTGCCGAAGCGAGCCTCGTATTCCTTGGCTTTACGCGTGTCCTGCTGCTGGACAAACGCATCAATCTCCATCTGCTCGTCAACGGTAGGCGTGTCGCCTGCGATCTGCACCCGGTAGGAGCTGCCAGTGTACGGCCCCGAAACGCTAATCACGCCCATGTATATCCTCCATCACCCGCTGGTGCGGGCACCAGACGTGACGAAGTCTACACCAGCAACATCGCCCGCGCCACCTACTCCGTAGAGCTCGCCCATCAGGCCATTAATACGGGCGGTAAGGGCATCCCACTGCGGTACTTTAGACGGCACAGGATTGCCCTCGAGGTCTTCAAACTCACCACGCATCGTTATAAGAGTCTGGAGTTCGTCGGCTGCGTCTTTGCGCAGGCCACGTGCAAGCGAGGCTGCCTGATAAGCCGAAAGTCCGCCACCGCCAGCCGCGGCTTTTGCGCGAGCGATGCGCGACTGCTCCAAGGCACCGAGGAGCTCGATACGGTCTTTGTCGTACTGGTCACGTGCGCTCCGTGCAGCTTCGACGCCCTTGAGCCCGGCTTCGCCGAGGGCACCGCCAAGCGTCGGCTGCGTGGACGACATGAGGTTCAAGCCGACCTGCGCCAGTGCCAGCCACTTGTCCTGCTCAGCGGCCTTCTCACGCTTCTGCAGCATGCTAATGAGCTCTTGCTCGTAGGACGACATGCCACCTACACCGCCGCCTCCGCCGCCTCCACCAGCTCCACCAGCTCCACCAGCTCCATCGGATTTGGCTTTTTCTGCCTCGTCAGCGGCTTTTTTGGCGGCTTCTTGTGCTGCCGCTGCCTCTTCCGGCGTGGTCGGCGATTGCTCACGACCGCGATCTTCAAACGCAGGGCCTTTACGTGCGGCTTCTGCAGCGGCTTCCGCTGCTCTCCGGGCGTCACGCTCTTCCACAGTTTCGCCGCTTATCGCGCGACCAAATTCTCCAAACGCCGACAAAGCCGGATCAACCATATCCGACAGGATGCCACCGTCAACCGCACGGGGTACAAAGTCCGCACTGCCGATACCGGCTGCGCGTGGGGCTGTGCGAGTTACAGGCTGTGCAGGTACAGTAGACGTCTGGGGCGGGGGAGGCAGCACCCCGGCATCCACAGGTGCAACGGAAGGCTGCGCTGCCGCTGACGCGGCGAGCTGTTCCGGCGTAAGCATAGCACCAGTGCGAGGAGCCATATCAGCAGCGGGTGCAGCGGGCAGAGTCGGCGCAATAGACGCAAGCCCAGCTGCCGGAGCACCAACAACCCGCCCCGGAACCGAGGGAACAACCGGCATATCAATAGCGGCAGGGGCCGCCATCGGGCGCGAAGCACCGAAGGCAAACTGCTCTTCTTGAAACCGGCGGTCGAGGTCCGACTGCGTCGGCATTGTGATGCTATCGCCGATGGGCTCCATGGCCATCATGCGGTTGCGGGCGGCACGCTGCGCTGCAGCGGCTTCAATACGCGCAGCCTCTTCCTCGCCGAGAGCATCGAGATACTCAGAGACCGACATACCCGCGCGGTTAGCCATAGCGATGACCGCCGGGTCAGTCTCGGCTTTACCGCCCCTCTTCATCTTCTTCACGGGGCCGCCAGCATACATAGCCTGCACGCCCGTGTTCTGCGTCATGTCAGTGCTCGGGGCCATAGCCCGGGCCATATCGGCGATGCCGCCCTGCGGGACGCCCGCAGCTGCGATAGCCTCTTGCGCCACCGTGCCCTGATCGCCCTTGGCTTGCTGTGCCGTGAAATCGTCCTGCATGCGCTTGCGGCGCATGATTTCTCCAAGAATGAGAAACTGCGGGGCGTTACCCGAGGGCATCTGCATCTCCCGCACGAGCTGGTCCTGCGAGAAGTTTTTCAGCTGGTCTTGGAGTTGGACGATGTTCATCACTGGAAGGCCCTATAGAGAGACAGACCGGAGAGCCCGGCACCGAGCGCTTGCTGGAGCGGGTTAGTGTAGACCGACGCGGTCTCGGTGGTCGTACCTGCGTTTGCCACCGGCAGGCCCCGGAGAATATCCGAGTAGAACGCGAGCTGCTCCTGCGGAAACCCTTGCTGCCGCAGGTAGTCTTGGTAGCCGATATCGAGCCCGGCCTGTGCCTCACCCTGCTGCGCACGACCGATGGCCTCGAGCATCTGGGCATTTTGAATCTGCGCTGCGCGCTCCTGTTCACTAAGCCCAGCCAACTGTCCAGCCTGCTGCCCTTGCAGTCGCAGAGCCTCAAGCCCAAACTGGTTAGAGGCGAGGTTTTCGGCTGCCTGTGCACCCTGCACCCGTGCGAGCTCCGCAGCCTGCCCGGCTTGAATACGCGCCGCTTCGTCGATGCCGATACCTTGCACCCTTGCGAGCTCCGCAGCCTGCGCCTGCTGGATACGCGCAGCCTCGTCCACACTGATCCCTTGGGTCCGGGCGAGTTCTGCTGCTTGTGCGGCCTGAACACGCGCGAACTCGTCTCGCGACAGGTTCTGTATACGGGCAGTTTCTGCAGCGCGAGCCTGTTGGACCCGCGCCGCTTCGTCAATACCGATACCTTGAGTGCGGGCAAGCTCTGCAGCGCGAGCAGCCTGTGTGCGCGCTGCTTCTTCTTGGGACATGCCTTGCACGCGGGCGGCTTCTGCGGCCTGTGCCTGCTGCACTCGGGCGGCTTCTTCGATACCGACTCCCTGTGTGCGGGCGAGTTCGGCGGCGCGAGCAGCTTGGACCCGGGCGGCTTCCTCTTGGGACATCCCCTGTGTACGGGCAAGTTCTGCAGCTCGTGCTGCCTGCACCCGAGCAGCTTCGCCAGCGACTCCCCCCTGCACCCGGGCGGCTTCGCCAGCCTGCGCCTGTTGTTGTGCCATGCGTGCGGCACGGTCCTGCTCGAACATACGCTGCGCGTCACCATAGGCAGTCGACAGCCCACGGGCTTGAATGTCAGCCTGCCGATCCAGCAAATCCCGCTCGGCAAGACCTTCCTGCACCGCGGCGCGGGAACCACCGAAAGCGCCTGCCTGCACGGCACGGGCACTGCGCCCAGCTCGGGCGATGTCGTAGTCCTCTTGTGCTTGCCGCTTCTGGACGTCTACGACGTTCTGCATGTATGGGTCCATGTACTGACCCACGGTTTCACCGGTAAACTGCCCGGCGGGACCAAACTGAAACTCGCTGAACCCAGCCTCGCCGAAGTCAGCAAACGGCTGCGCCTGCGTTTCACGGAAGTCAGCAAACGGCGTAGCCTGCCCAGCTTGGAACCCACTAAACTCGCGCCCCTGAGTCTCGGCAAATCCTGCGAACGGAGAGGCGGCCCCTTCTTGGAAGCCGCCAAACTCCTGCCCCTGCATAGCAGAAAATCCGGCAAACGGTGTTACTTGCGAGGCTTGGAACCCAGCAAACGGTTGAGCCTGCCCGGCTTGAAAACCACCGTACTGCGAGAACTGATAGGGCTGCTGCAGCCCTGCGAGCCCGGCTGCGCCCTGCGCGACGTTCCGCGCCATACCCTGCGCTTCGGTAAGCAGCGGCGTCCCTGCAGCGGCAAGGTTACGCGTAGCGGCCTGCGAGGCACCGATATCGGCAAATTGATCGGAGGTAGCCAGTCGCTGACCTCCGTAAGCCTGATAGGGCTGCAAGGACTGCTCTTCGACACGCCCCATGAGGCGCTCGAAGTAAGGCATGAACTCCTCGGGGATGTTAGTCTGCGTTACGGTTTGGTTAGTAGGTGCGCTGCTGCCCTTACCCATCGCTCAACTCCATCCTATAGGCTATGTATTCAGGTTCCCACCCGTACTTAGCCAACCATCGTCCCCAAGCCTTGCGGCCAAAACCTTCGAGGTGCGTGCACCCGTTGTCCCGTGCATACTTACTCATAGCACGTTGCACCATAGGAAGCCACTCTGCCATGCGGGTTCCGCCGATCCAATCAAGCGCCATACCGCGGTGTGGGCCCGGGTAATCTACAATCCGGCTGGTTACAGCCGCGATCACCGCATCATCATCCAGCACGATCCAGAGGACGTAGGCGTCTTGCTTTATGCCGTCGTAGATGTCCTGCATGTCGAATTTGCCGTTGGCAGTATCGACAGATCGTTTAAGCACACGCACCACGTCAGTCCAGACGGCGTCGACAAACACCTTCGGCACCGGAGTGTAGACCAGACGGGTGGCTACGTCCTTCATGCAGCGGCTCTCTTCTTGAGCACCTCGGGTGCCTTGTCGCCTGCGGAGTTAACCGCGGAGAGGAAGCCCCCACCAAACTTCTTCTCGAGTGCATCGGTGGCGTCCTTGCGGAGCACGAACTCGCCGTCGGCGAGGAGCACATCTTGTTCGCCATCAATCGTGGCAGGCACCTTGTCATCTACGCCGGAGCCATCGCCGGGGCCACGGACCATGCCGTTCTCACCGTTCTCAAACCGCTCGCGGGTATCGTCGAACTCGCCGGACTGCACGGAGTCTACCAGATCGCGCAGGGCTTCCTCGCCATACTTCGCCAAGAACTTACCGAGCGCGACTTCGGGCTGCGGATGCTGGCCCTTGATGGCTGCAATGGCCTCGACGATCTCGGTCTTTTCATTGGGTTGCTCTACCTCGCCGCCTTCGGCGTAGGGCAGCACACCCTGATCTCGGTAGGCGAGAATATCCTCATAGGAGTATGGCGTACTGAGGCCGTAGTTAAACTCCGGGTCGACGCCGGGGCGGTAGCCCGGAGGAGGTGTTAGCTGCTGCCGGGGGATGGGTTTCATCTCTTTGTCTGCCTCGGTTGGCTTAGTCCCCTTAGTGCCCGTCTCTACCTTCGGCGGAGGAGTAGCCAAGGCAGCACCGATTTGGGAACCGATACCCTGCGCGGAGCCCATGAAGTTCATGCCACTACGCAGCCCTTGGCCGAGGGTGCCTTGCCCGAATAGACCGGGGAGACCTTTGGGTGCTACATTCGCCGGGTTAGGCATCGGACGGATAGATGTAGCGGGGGATACGCCGGGGGGAAGTGCCGCGCCCGTTGCAGCGTTAGCGGCTGCGCCGCCAGCCGTGCTGCCCATGAGCCCGCCGAGGAGCTTACCGCCGACGAAAGAGCCGAGCCCGGCTCGGAGTCCTGCACCAAGGTCTTTTTGTTCGATGGCCGTACCAACCCCCTGCCCGATTGCACCTGCGAGGAGCGGACTAGCGAGGGCGGCGATGCCGGTGGCACCGGCGATGGCCGGGGCGAAGGCGGACCCGAGAAAGCCCAAGATCATCGGAAGCATGGCAGTTCCTCTAGCGAGTTTGACACAACTTAGCAGATGCCGCGCTACACGACAATCCGAAGCTCACAACTGTATCTGGGTAACAGAAACGATGGTGGACGGAGAGGCCGGGGAATACCCGGTTGCCGCGATGTAGTTGATGGACACTGCGGTATCGTTGCTGGCCCACATGACCTGCACGTAATCCCCAGCGTTGAGCGATAGGCTGTAGGTCGTCGAAAAGATGACGTTCACGCCGTTCCCGTTGAGGCTGACGTAGCTGTTGCTGTCAGTAACGTCGGTGCCGTTGACGCGAAGCCAAGTCTGCACGTCTTTAAGGGACGAGTTCGACGAGGTGTACTGGTTCGAGACCGCAAGCTGGTAGAAGCCTGCCTGCGCCACTGTGATCCGAGTTGGGTTGCCACTGCCATCGTTGACGATGGTGACGCCATTGGAAATCTCAGTGGTGTTGAGCTTGAGCGGCGTCGGCGTGTCGATTGCCGCCAGCGTCTGGTCGGTCAAGTCCGTGAACGAGCCATAGTCCAAACCAATCGGGATGGTGGGCCGCACCATGATTTCGCCGTTCGTCGTGTCAGACACCAATACGGCAGCGATGGGTATCACAACGTTCGGCGCAGTTGGGCGTGTAGAGGTGAAGGCACCAGCCGTCGCGGGGGAAGCGTACAGAATAGTTCCGGGCGCATAGGCGCTCGTATCAAGCTCTCTGACCTTGCCATACAGCGTGACTGGGCCAACGTCACCGTCTGGCATGTCGTGGGTCGTGACGCCGACAAAGTACAGTTCGTTTGCACTGCTCGAGGCGAGGAACTTCGAGATAAGTATCTCTCCGCTCACCCCATCAAAGCCGACAACGGTGCCGTTCGGAATCGTAGAGCCAGTGCTGTTCTTGACCCGCATGTAGGTCTCAAAGCCTACCTGCTGCACCACGCCGTCACCCATGGTGAGGTCAACGGTTTCCTCGGCAGTGTTCCACGATAGCTCGCCCGCGTCGATCTTTTCCCCAGAGGGATTGAGCGTCAGTGTGGTGGCGAACAGCGGACCCGGGTTGTTGACCTGCTGAACAAACACCGAGAAGGCACGGATGACCTGCGCCATGTATTGCCGATTGTATTCCCCCGGCGGGGTAGGAAAATACGGAGCTGGGACGTTGGCAACGCTCATCAACGCCTCCCGTCAGTTCTAACGTCGAGCCTCGGGTCTCCGAGACGCCAAGAGGTTCCGGTCTGGTCAGATTCCACCCGCAAGGACATAGACCTCCCGCGAAGACGGACATAAACCTCATTGGTGAACTGCTCGACGGGCAGCGACGAGGTCTTAGTCACTGGGTCAGCGTCCGACGCGAAGTAGGCACCGCCGGGGAAGTTTCGGGCTTTAAGCGTCAGCGTGGCTGTCGGCGCGGCGTTGGTCGAATTGCGGAACGTGAGATCGGGGATGATCCGCGTGGCAAACATGAACTGATCGCCGTCACCCATGTCAATGACGCTGGACTCAATATAGGGAGTCAAAGCGACCGGCGGATTCACGCTGCCGTCGTCAAGGCCGCTCTCATGGTAGTAGACGTAGCCGTCGGGAGATGCCGCCGCGGGGTAAGAGAGGACATTTCTGTCCTGCCACACAGTGCGCGCCATGGTGCCGTAGTACCAAATACGCTGCTCGTAGTTATACACCACATAGCTGTCGTTCTCCTCCGAATCTGATCTCGGGTAAAACCACCAGACCTCGGAGAACGAGCTGCAGTGCCCGGCGTAAACCTTAAGCTGCTGCGCGGTGTTCATGCCAGAAAAAACGTACTCCTTGACGTCGCACGGAATCTGAACGACGGCACCGTCGTAGACATAGAACTCGTTTTTACCCATCCAGTACACGGAGTCACCCACAGCCACCGCGGCGTTTGGCCCGATGATGGACACCGAAGAGGAGACCTCCTGCAGCCCGAAAGTAAAAGGCGGTCCGATGTATTGCATCGCGTGGATGGATACGTCCGTGAAGACAACAACCTGCTGCTTGGTCTGCACGGCTGTTATGATCTCTGACCCGGTGCCAATCCGAAGCTCGCCCGCCGTGGTCGTGGGGAGCGTTCTCCACTCCGTCGCGCTTTCTTGATCCGAGAAACGAATAGTTAGGGGGTCCTGAACCCCGGGGTTTGCCTCTGGATCACATCCGAAGGCGATGATGTGCCGGTCGGTCTCAGACACGATGACGCACTTTGCAACCGTCGGGGCAGCTTGTGCCCCCGCCAAGTCCTCAAGCGCTACAGCTCTGGCTGCGAGCCCCGCACTAACATCCCAGTAGTAAATGCCCCCATCGTGGACAGAGATAATCAGGTCCTCGCCGAAGTTATCCTCCGACCATGTCCTAAGCTGCGCTCCAGCCGCAGAAATGGATGACCCAGAGCTCCAAGTCCCACGCGACCACACACCGGTGCCCCACCCAGTTCCGTACACGGAGGTATCGAGGCCCGTGTTGATCTGGTAGGCACCAACAACGGACGCGCCACCGTTCCCGACATCAGAAGAGTTTGCCGTAACGCTGAGGGTGATCTCGTAAGTATTGCTATCCACAATACGGGTGATCTGGTGCTCGGCGTTAAGGATAGCTGCGGTGACATTACCTCCAAGGCTGACGGCACCCGAGAAGGTCACGAAGTCATTAAGCACACACCCGTTGGCGGTATCTGAAACAGTGACTACCGACGACCCGTTGGTCGCAGCAAAGGTAACCGCACCGGCAACGGTCGTCTCACGGATCGGAGTTATATCGCTAAGCCCGCTACCGCGGACGATGTAGTATTTCAGGTTGGTGCCCATGCCGGTGTAGATGGTGCCATCCAACGCAGTCCACGTCAGTAGGGACCGGGCAGTGCCGAGCATCTGGGTTTTCGTGTAGCGGGTCCAGCCACCGATGGTCTCAGGCTTTCCGGCCCGGAAACGCACAAGATTTCCATCCCACCAGCCGCCCTCGTTGGCGTAGGCGGTGGTCTCGCGGTTGATACCGGGCCGGAATACAAGCTTCGTGAGTGCCATGGCGGTCTCCTGTTGTGGGAGATACTACATCACCCGAGAAGCTTAGCCAATGTCTTAGGGCCAGCTACGCCGTCGGCGGTCAGACCGTTTGCAGCCTGCCACTTCTTGAGCGCCGCCTCGGTGCCGGGACCGAAGTCACCGTCAGCCGCAAGACCAAGCTTTGCCTGCAGTTTCTTGACGCCCTCGCCCTTGGAACCACGGCGCATAGACCCAACAGTGGCTTCGGAGGCGGCAGCCGGTGCAGGAGCAGTGATCTTGCCGCCCAGTGCGGCCATGGCACGGGCGTAGCGGGCCTGACGGTCTGCGAGCCCGATGTCGCCGCCGTTGATGATCTTGGTCAGGCGCACCACGTCGCCGGTGTCGGCAACTGCGTTCAGGTTCTTAGTGTTCCAGAACCAAAGAGCCGAGGCCAACGCACCTTCCTTCGTCTCCAGCCACTCGGCGGCCTGTTCAGCCGTCATGTCGTAGTCTTTGGCGAAGCGCGTGTAGTTGTCCCGGCCAGTCAACTGCTTGAGACCACGGCCACGGAAACGCCAGCCATCGCCGGGTTGCGTGTTACCAAGCTTCGAGGTGCGGAACTCGTCCATGTAGACGTAGTTGGCGATCTTCTCCGGGTTGCGGGCGTATTCGGCAGCGTTGCGCTTGCCGGGGCCAAAGTAGCGCGAGAAGATTTTGTTCAGCGTCTCTTCGCGGTAGTTCAGGTTCTCGGACAAGGCGTTGAAGTCCATGCTCTCGTGAGCGCACTGCGAGATGAACCCGGCGATGCGTTGCGGCGAGGTGATGTCATACTTCGGCAGAGCCTTGTTGAGCTCTTCGCACCAAGCCTCGACCTCTTTGTTGGTCGGGATCATGACACGCAGTTGGTCTACAGTCAGCAGGGTCATCTATGTTCTCCTATTCGCACCAAGACTGCTTGGCGTCACCTTTGTAGTGCCGGGCCAGCCCGGCGGAGACGAGGCTTTCGGCAAGGCTCTGGTGATCCAGATAGACCTCACCCAGCACCCGGCCACCGTATTTGTCCCACTTGAGGATCACCACCTCGACCTCGAGAGCGTTGGCAACCGCGTTCTTCGTGAAAGCAGTAGCCTTCTTAGCCAAGGCAGCCTCGGCATCGCACTGGGCGCGCGGTGCCTTCTCGGGCGTATCTATGCCCATCACCCGGATCGACAGCTTGGGCGGGAGGGGCGACGGGAGAAAATCCACCGCAATCTCCACCGTATCGCCGTCGATGACGCGAGTGATTTCGTAGGGCGCAGAAAACGCAGGGGTTGCTGACAAGAGCAGGGCAACGAGCCACCTCATTTCTTGGGTCTCTTGATGGGGACCTTCTTGGTGACCGCACCGAGGACAGCGTCCTTGGCCATGTCTTTGCCCATGCCGCCGAGCAAGTCACCCACGTTACCGGTGGCCGCAACCTTGATTGCGTTCTCCACCGGGTCCGGCAGGTTCACCTTGTCCAGCACTACGTCCACGGCCTTCTCTTTCAGCTTGCGGCCCACAAGCATCCCGACGATGCGTCCGATCATTCTTTGTACTCCTCGATGGGGGCGTCATACTGATCGTCATCAGTGCCGCCTTTGTTGCGGTTGTTGCCTGCAGCCATCACGCCGCCGAGAGCGCCGACGATAAACGAGGCAATGGGCGTCAGCAGTTCGAAGAACTTGCGGTCATTCTCGCTCGACTCGCCCAAGGGCTGGGTCACGAACACAAGGCTGTAGAGGATCACGAAGATCGTGCCGCCAAGGATCACGGTCAGAGCCACGCCAATGAAGTAGCGCAGCTTGGCTTCCAGAACATCTGGATCGTCTTTACGGGACATTATTACCTCCTGTCAGGGCGTCCGCACACATCCCGGTGCGGAGGCAAATGGGTGGGGTGCACTCCAAGTTCGACCAGTTGGCCGGGTCTTGGCAGGGATAGCGGTAGAACCCGTCACCAGAAAAGTAGATGACTGCCGTGACGGTGGCAGCGGCAACTGCCCAAATCAAGTTCTCAAAGTTCATCATTGCATCGGGTTCCTTATCAGATCGTCCATGGCCTTCCAGAGGTCTTCGATCTCGGCGTCGTACTTCTCCAGCTTGCCTTGCAGCCCGCTGGTCACGCTGTCCGACTTCTCGACCATGGAACGAAGGTTCATCAGGTCTTTCTGTTGCTCAAGGATCGTCCCCATCTGGGTCGAGATTGCCGACAGCTTCGGTGCAAGCCCGCGCACGTCGTTGTCTTGGATCGCCTGCTCCAGAGTTTGCACCCGGCTCTCGACACCCAAGACCCCATCCACACTCTCCTCTACATCCCAGAAACGGTTTACCACGTCGTATGCGTAATAGATCGTGCCGCTGATACCAGACAGGACGGGCAGGGCGGCGGCAAGCCACCAGCCCTTCACGTCAAAGCCTGCGATCCGCAGGCCGTTGGTTTCAGCTTCTTCGCTCACGAGCCATACCCTGCGGCGTAGACCTCCGACAGCGTCACAACGTTGTTGGACAGGAAGCCTTGGAATCCGATGCCGAAGGCCCCGTCAGCGGTGACGTTCAGGATGTCAGCCGTAGCGCTGTAGGTCACTGTTGCCCCGTAGAGGCTGGTCCCAGTGTTTGCGGCGTAGGAATCAACCGTGCTGGTCATGTTGGCATTGCGAGAGGCTGCCAAGAAGGCACCAGCATCGCGGGCATAGGTCTGCACCGCGCCGAGAGCCGTGTTGTAGTTGCTTACGTCCGCTGCGCTGATCGTCATGTCGTTGTTGGTCAGGACGGCTTGGAAGGCCAACTGCTCTTGGACGGTGTCGGCGTTGGCAGCCATGTTGGCGATGACCTGCACCTCCATCAGAACTGCAGTTGCGGCAACGAGGTTATCGACAGCCGTATCGAGATTTGCCATTGCTGCTTCGTGCTGATCCTGAAACAGAATCTCCGCGCTGTAGTATGTCGCGTCGATCACCCCCTGAATGTCGGAGTTGTAGTCCAGCCGCATCTGTTCGGTAATGGCAGCGTCCTGCATGACGCCCGGCGCGAGGATATCGCCTTGACCCGCACTGTAGACAGCGCCCACAGTTAGGTCTTGAGACGCTGCCAGCTGGTCAAGGATTGCTTGGGCTGACCCCTGCAGGTTCGTTATCGTCGGATCGGCGTGAGCGGCGGAAGCGCTCAGACAGAAGAGGGCCAGTGTTTTCTTGAGGTAGGACATCAGGTAGCTCCTCGTTCATGAGCAGGAAGGCGTCCCAGAAAGCCCGGTCGCTGGAGTATCCTACCACATAAATATGGGGTTCGTCACGCATTGCGAGATAGCCTTCACGGCCCACTAGCAGTTTACCTGTCTCAATGGAGTAGATCGGGCAGGGAGTGCTTGCTAGTGCCATCGCCTTGAAGATCGCCGGACTTTCGCACATGACTGAAATACCTGAAACCTGCAGGCCGAGGCCGCCAGCCTCCTGCGGTGTGCCTAAGAGGCGCGCGTCCTTGCGGCGGTTGCACTCGGGGTCTTGCTCCATCTTGCCCTCGGCCCTGCCAAAGATGCTGATCTGGAAGGCTTGCTGGTAGGGGATAAGGCAGGAGTCGTTGCCGCCACCGCCCATGACTGTCGGCGCTGCGGCAGTCGGAACAGGCGTAGAGAACGGTGCAGACCCGGCACCATTGTAGTTGGTGGTGCTTTCATTGTTGTTCGACCCAATGGTCGAGTTGGTGTTGCCGCTGTTGGTGTTTAAGTCGCCCGTGACTTGGGCGTCGGCCATCACTGTCAATAGACAGAGCAGAGCGCCCCCATAACATCCCGCGTATCGCCGGAGCAGAGCAGGGCGTTGGCGGCGTCTGGCATCGACATGTAGTATAGCGTTTCCGCGTTCTGTCTGATCTCGCACTGGCGGTCACCTTTCGGGCAGGCCGTCGTGTAGGCCACTGACGATACAGTAACAGGGCCGCAGCCTGCGACCAAGAGAAGGATTGCCAGCCTCATTTGTTCATCCCCTGCAAAATGCGGTCGATCTTTTGGTCAAGGTTGTCGATGCGCGTTAGCACCCGGTTGATATCGGCGTGCATGTCGGCCCGCGTGGCGTAGTCCTCGCGCGTCTTGTTCAGCAGGATTTGCAAGCGCTTCACCTCGTCCACATGGCTCTTGAGTATCCAGCCGAAGATGGCAAGGACCGTGGACAGGCCGATGTTTAGGAGCATCTCAGTGGTCATTTCCGGCCTCGACGGTTAGGTGTGTGGACTTAAAGACGTGTATGCGGCTCGTGCCGGGGCGATGTTCCGCGATCTCCATAAACCCGGCCATATCCCAGAGGTTCTGCCACGACACGGCAATGAGGCTTGGCACAGACTTCGCTATATCGGCAACTTCGGCACCGTGAGGCTCATGGAAAAGCCCCCCAGCAAGGATAACGTCCGCTTCGACCTTCGAGCGGTGGTTCCCCCAGACCACCTCTACAGCAACCCCGTTTGCCTTGGCATTGCGGTCAGTGAAGTCGAGACAGCGCAGGTCGGGATCAAGTGCGATAGCGGTCGCCCCCACCATAGCAGAGGCAATGGACGCCGCACCACACCCGCAGCCGATGTCGAGAACTCTACGCCCGGCAAAGAGGGTGGGGTTGTCTAAGATGTAACGAGCAAGAGTCTGAGAGTGCCAGTATGGCAGGGCGTATGGGGCGTTGTCGTTGGTGATCTCGACTGGATATTTTGCGCCAGACACAAGAGACATGACCTTAATCTCCGGGGCCAGCTTAAGGCTCCTGAGCGGAAAGTGCGCTGCTATGAGTGCGGCGTAATCCATGGTCAAAGTTTCAAAAACTGCGCTTCTTCGCCGGGGGACAGCTCCGCCGTGGCGTTCACAAAGATGGTTCCGACCGACAGGGGTGTAATGGAGTGCGGCAAATCTTTGGGGAAGACGACCGACTGACCGACCTCCAACACCTTCTCCTTACCATTGCAGACTGCGCGCACCGACCCAGAAATGACCGTGCAGGAGTGCGGATAGGTATGCGTGTGTTCCTTTACCTCGTCACCCGGCTGGTTCGACGTGTAGAAGGTCGCGTATGGACCCGGCAACTTGATGCCCATGATCTGCATTAGAACTCCTCCACGGTAGTCCCGACAAGATCAACAGTTGCCTCTGGGTCCGGGCGAGGTGGATAGACGATGCTTTGTGTCGCCGGGTTCCAGTAGTCAAAGTCAGCGATGCAGTCGTCTTGGCACGGCGTCCAGAACAGCGGTTCAGCCACCGGGAACTCCGCCTGTGCGACTTCGCAAACGCGGTCAAAACGAGGGTCGATGAGAGCGATCATGTGTTGCCTCCTTTACGAGCAATAAGTCACGACGCGAACATAACCAGCACCGCCCGCGCCGAAGGTGGCTGCGCCATCGCCGCCACCGCCCCCGCCTCCCCGGGTTCCCGCGCTTGAGTTGATGCCGCCCGGACCCGCTACCGAAGCACCCCCAAGGGTTTCTGCGCGGTTGAAAGCGGCGTCTGTGGCATTTCCGCCCCCGCCTAGATTGCCTGTGATCGCCTGAGCGCCAGTGCCGGACCCCGTTCCTCCCGTTGCGCCGCCGCCCGTCGCTGATGCGTGTGTGCCAAAGGATGACGTTCCACCAGACGCCGCTGCAGTTGCCCCGCCCGCTCCAACGGTGACGGTCTCGGTTGCCCCTAGCGCGCTTGCCATCTTTCTAAGCAAAGCCGCTCCGCCAGAGCTGCCTCCGCTGCCGGACGTTCTAGCGGTGGAACACATAACAAAAGCCGACCCGGTTCGGCCAGCCTGCCCACCACCGACGACTGTGATCTCGGAATAAAGAGCGTTCGCTGGCTTGGTCCAAGTGCCGCTTGCCGTGAACTCCTGCACGTCGATCGACGCAATTCCGGCAGCGCCAGAATAGGCAATCGTCGGGTTTCCAGAGACGCCATTTCCGTTAGTGACGGTGATGCCCGTCCCAGCCGTGATGGTGCGCTTGGTGAACGTGTCCGTCCCGGTCTGCACCACCAAGCCTGCGGTCGTGTTGAGGCCAGCCAGAGCGGTCAGCGTGGCATCGAGGCCTTGCTTTGCATCGAGCTGGGTCTGAATGGCAGAGGTGACGCCGTCGGTGTAGTTCAGCTCTGTCACCGTGGCCGTGATGCCGTCGAGCGTGTTCAGTTCCGCAGCAGTCGCAGTAATGCTTGTCCCGGCAATTTGAAGCGTCGTGGCGTTTACCTGACCCGCAGCGCCATAGACAACAGCCTTGCTGTTGACAATCGTGCCAGCTACAGAACCGTCCACAAGGTTCAGCTCTGCCGCCGTCGAGGTGACGCCGTCGAGGATGTTGATCTCAGCAGTCGTCGCGGTGACACCGTCAAGGATATTCAGCTCGGCGGCAGTAGAGGTGATGCTCGTTCCAGCAATCTGAAGGGTCGTGGCGTTTACCTGACCCGCAGCGCCATAGACAACAGCCTTGCTGTTGACAATCGTGCCAGCCACAGAGCCGTCCACAAGGTTGAGCTCTGCAGCAGTGGAGGTGACGCCGTCAAGGATGTTCAGCTCAGCCGCCGTCGATGTGACGGTCGTCCCACCTATTGCAAGGGATACGACATCGACGATGTTGGTCGATTTGATCCGCATAGCCTCGCTTGCTGCTGCGCCCGCCGCCATCGTCTTGAAGACGAGATCAAAGTCCTCCGAGGCAGCGGTCACGTCGGTCGTGACAGCCTCAATGATCGCGCCAATCTCTGTGTTCCCGGCTGCTGTCTCGACAGCAAACTCCAAACCGACGCCAATGCCTACCGCTGGCGTACCGCTGGACTGGCGCTGCAACTGCATAGCGTCAAGAACGGTGTTGGTGCCAGCGTCCGTCGCAACAATGGTCGTTACGCCCGTGTCGGCAATCGTGACGGCGCTGTTTTGCACCAGCTTTCCTGTCGTTGCATCAAACCGGGCCACGGCGTTGTCCGTTGCGCTTGCGGGGCCAAGCACTGCGTCAGAAAACGTCCCATTTTGCGTTGCAAGGGTGCCAAGACCAAGAGATGTCCGCGCCGTCGCGCCGCTCTCTGCAACCCAAGTCGTTCCGTTCCCGACGATGAAGTTACCGTCGGTCACCGCAAGTGCGGCAATGGCAGCAAGCTCCGCATCATAAGCCTGCACGTCGGTGCCGATAACGAGACCAAGCGTCGTGCGCTGGGCGGACGCATTGGCATCGTCAAGAATAGCGCGGCCAGCAGCAGTTAGTCCCGTGGTAGCGTAGGTGTCGAGGGCGGTCGTGTAGATCATCTGGTCTGCAGATGTCGTCAAACCGGAGATCGACTGCAATCCTGCGTCATAGGCCTGCACGTTGGTGCCGATAGCTAGGCCAAGGTTCGTCCGGGCTGTTCCGGCGTCAGATGCTCCGGTTCCGCCGTCAGCTACGGCCAAGTCCGTAATGCCCGTAATAGAGCCGCCGGTGATCTTCACAGAGCTCATGGCGAAGTCATTAGTGATGTTGACCACCGCAGCGCCAGCCCCACCACCGTTCGAGTAGATGATGCCACTGTCCCCCGTGGCGATGGTGACGTTGCCCCCGGACCCCTGAGTGAACACCACGCTCTGCGCAGTGGTGTTGCGAACGAAGTAAATCTTCTGGGCGTCGTTCGGGGAGATGGTGATAGTGTGCGTCCCGCTGGGAGAGCCAGCAAGCACAAGAAGCTTGTACTGGCCATCAGAGAGGGTGCCGTCCGTGGTGGTGAGCGTAGAGGACGTGCCGCTCAGCGACAAGCTGATGGAGCCGTTAATGGCGCGATCAAGGATGCTCATGTTGTCGTTGACAATATCACCCCAGACGCCGTCCTGCTCGCCGTCAGCCGGAAGCTCGATCCCAAGGTTGGAGGTGTATGTGCTAGGCATAGGTCATCCTCACGCCGCGATGTTTGTCCACGTGGTGCCGGGGGATGGCTCCACCTCTGTCCATGAATTTATAGCATCTGGATCAACCTCCGTCCATGCCGAAGCGGGGGTTGGAGTAATACCGGACCAAGACGTCGGTGGAGACGGAGAGAATGGACCCCAGACCGTTCCGGGCGCGGGGACAATGTCCCCCCAAACTAGGGCCTGCCCGACAGCTCCAACGGCGCTGACGCCAATAGGTATGATGGTTGCGGAGCCGGATGCTGTAGCGGAGCCGACCGCGCTCGTAGCGGACACTCCAGACACAGGAGCGACCACCGACGTGAAGGCTATGGCTGTACCGACGGTGGCGGTTGCGCTCACTCCGGTGACGGAGAAGACAGCAGAACCAGTGGCAGTTACCGACCCAACGGACCCGGAGCCAGACACCCCAGTTTGGACAACGACAGCGGAGCCAGTAGCGACAACAGAGCCGACGTCTCCAGCCGCCGCCACACCAGTAACTTCAGCGATAGTGACGCCAGCAGCATAAACTTCTCCAAGCTGAGAGTCACCTTGGACGCCGGACACCTCTACGATTGTCTCAGACTCTGCGATGACAGTGCCAAGCTCGGTAGTTGCAGACAGCCCGGTGACAGCCGCTATGGCCCCAGCGTCAACATCGACAGTGCCGACAGATGCAGTGCCATCGACCCCGGATACGGAGAATACCGCCGACCCCGTGACAGTAACGGGCCTTACGGTGGCAGTCGCTGCTACCCCCGTGACGGGGACATTGGCATTTGCAGCAACAAAGACACTCCCAACCGCGCCGGTGGCAAGTACCCCGGTGGGCTGTACTAGGGCGGTGCCGGTGACAGTTACAGAACCTACCTGCCCAGAGGCTGCTACGCCGGTAACCTCAACCGGAATAGCCTCGCCCCAAGGGCCAGAGGACCAAGTGCCACGGCCCCATCCCGTAAGGGTCGTGTTAGCCATGGCACTCCCCTAAATTAGGCGATGCGGATGATCGCGTTTGATGCGTCAGCGGTCGGGAACTGAATGGTGAACGTACCGGTCGTCGAGGTTTTGTCTGCCCCGAAATCAAGCACTGCCACGGTCGGGTTGGTGTAGGTGTGCGCCGGAGTGGTGTTGTAGATCAGCGCACCGCGAGCCGTAATGGTCGCGGAGGTGAAAGATAGGTCCGCGAAGTCCGTAAACGCCGTAGTGCCCGATGTGGTCGGGCTGATATTGGTCAGTGTGCCGCCGCCAGCAGAGTAGGTGCCCGAGTTGGCAACCTCGTTGGTGGAAGTGTACGCGGTAGTTGCAGCGGTAAAGCTGGCGGAGTTGGTGTAGAGCGCCAACTTAAAAGTATCCCCGACCGAAGCGCGGAAGTCGTGGACGCCCTCGAGCAGTTCGTCCTTGAAGCTGGTGCACATGTAGTTGCCGGTGAAGGCCATCTCAAAGTCTCCTGATCTGTTGAGCTACGTCAGCCGCACCGGCCAGCTCGAGTTTCGCTATGACCGACTCCCGGTCTTCCCTTGCGGCCATCTTAACATAGTGCAGAACAACAGCCAACATTTGCTCGCGAAAGGCCCTAGCCTGCATGGCGATCTCGGGCGGAGCTGTGTCAGACACCTGAATCAAGCGGTTAACGCAAAGGTCTGCGACCTGCTCGGGGCTATGCCCGCCGTTGGTAGAGGTTACGACGAAGGGAGAGCCTACCGCTGAAGAGAGCATGGTCAGACCCCCGAACCGCTCTTGACCCCGTCTCGGTAGTCGTCGCGTTTGGACCGCAGGTCGATACCAAATAGCTGCGCCATAGCGTCCATGTAGCGGGTTGTGTAGAGCTGCAGCATGTCCGGGTCCCCCTTGAGGTAGGTATACGCTTCGACAAGCGAACCGTACAAGAGGGCGGTCTCAGCGTTGGTGCCGAGCCACGAGGTTTCCGTATCTACAATGGACGGCGGATCGTAGTAGTAATGGAGCTCTACGGTGTACACCGCATTAGGTGTCGGTCCGAGGATGAAGTTACCCTCAGTCACGCCAGTCTGGTCACCGTCAAACTGAGCGTAATACTTTGGCAGCCCCTGCGTCGATGGGCCCGGGTATGCTTCACGGATGAAGTTTACGTCCTTGTCGTAGAGATAGCTGTAGTTCCCGGAGCCGTCGACAACAGCCAGAGAGAACACGGAAAGAAAGTCAGACGGGCGGGCAAGATATTGATTGCCCGCCGTCGTGGAAGCAGTGGCGTTCTTACGCAGCTCGGGAATCTGCACCGCGCGGTAGATGCGCTCCTCAGCCTGCCGAACAAACGTAGGGATGTTGGAGACAAAACTCGTTTCCGAGGTCTCCAAGTAATCCTGCAGGGCCTGAGAGAGCTGCGTGTAGTTCATCGGTTAGCCAGCCTTGCTGTAGTTCCCGCCCTTTTTGGCAGCGCCCATGCCACGGCATTTGCCGCCCATGGCCATTTTACCGACGCCGTCAGCGGCGAACGCGGGGACTTTCTTGCCGCCCTTTTCGACCATCTTGAGCTTGCCGCCCTTGGCTTGGTACTTGACGCCCTGCTTGATCGAGTGGTCAGCCATATCGCTGATCTCTTTGTCAGTGCGGGTCATCGGGCGCTTGCTTGACTTGGGGGCCATCTTGCTCATGGGGCGAGCCTTCGGGCGAGGCGACTTTTCCATCTCATTCTCCATGCGTTGTGACCACGGTCACGGTTCCAACAGACCCTACCATATCCTGAATAGGGTTCCAAACGGGATTCCACCCAAAGAGCCCGTTGCCCGGAGCGTAGTCAGGGCGGGGGTTCATGAGTGCCTGCGGGTCATTGATCTTCAAGCGACCCAAGAAGTTCTGGGGCTGGTCTGGGTCAGCAATGTCGCGACCAACGCGGAAGCCGGTCTTGACCCCGTTCTGGTACTCCCAGACGAGATCGGAGAGCTTGTAGGTGAAGCCACTGCGGTCACAGATGCCGAGGGCCTTACTTCCTCGTGCGTATGCGGGCATCAGACACCCCCAATCATCATCGTGTTGAACGGCACGAACATCACTGAGGAGCGGTCGCGATCTTCACCAGCTGCCAGCTCGAACTGCTCGTCGTAAATCTCTTTGAGCGGCAGGATGCGCGCTACGGCCTCTGGCTTTTTCATGGCGATGTAGTAGGCCAGTCCGGCGACGAGCGCGGGTACGAAGCGCGGAGGGATGTTGGTGGTATCTGCACCGATGCCCGAGGCCAGCCCGTCGATGCCTTTCAGGCGGTAGTAGAACAGGGTGTAGCTCTGCGAGTTGTCCGGCTTGGGCCAGAACGTCACCGTCGTGCTCGTCGGAAGGCGCTGCACGAACACTTGGGTCGGGCGACCGGTGATCTGCTTGTTGGTCTGCTGGGCGTAGGTCGAGACAGAAATACGCTCGAGAGCGGTGTCTACCTGTGCGGTGCCCGTGCCAGTGCGCAGCTGGTGCTCGATGATGTCGATAGTTCCCGCCGGGAGCGTGTAAGTCTCCGTCCCCGCCGTCAGCGCAAGCGTGCCAGACTCGATGGTGAACAAGTTAAGTCCACGGTTGGCCCACTCGAGCGTGAGCAGGTTCAGAGACCGGCGGGCCGTCTTTAGGTCGTAGCCCGAGCGCATCTCGAGGCCAGCCCGCTCAAAGGCTTCCTCAAAGAGTTCCGGCAGGTCAGGTACGATGACGGCCATGGTTTAGTCCCTGAATTTCGCGGTCTTCTTCGCGATACGTTTCGGCTGGGCCACGAACTGCTTGCCCTTGGCGGTGCCCTCGCGCTTGGCGCGGGTGGTTGCAGCATACTCCGCGGGGGTCAGGGCGTCACGAGCCTTTTTAGGCAGGTAACGCTCCCCGGTCTTACCCGACGGCTTGCCGCTCTTAGTGCCCCAGTCTTCCTTGGTCCACTTGGAGAGGGACTTCTGGGCCGCGGTCTTCTCACCCGTGTACCCTCCGCCCTTCTCCTTGTAGATTTTACCAGCGAGCTGCATGGCCCGGGCGGAGTGTTTCCCGCCCATCTTGGCCTTGGCTTGCGCCTTGGCCTGTTCCCATAGCTTCTCGTTGGTGCGGCCCATGGTTACTTAAACCCCCGGACACACTTCGAGGCACGGGCACAGTCACCCGGGTTGCCGCACTGATTGCACGGGGTGAACTCCGCGGCCTGCTCGACCGCAACGGTGTTCACCTGCGTCTCTACTTTCGGCGTGGTTTTCTTGGCCATCAGCACATCTTCCCTTTGGTTTTGCCCTTCATGCAGCAGCCGTCACCGCGACCAACCTTGCCGCCTTTGGCCATGCCAGTCGGGACGCCTTCCATGGCTGCCTCGACCGGGTTTGCGGACTTCTTGGCTTTGGCCTTCGCGCGGTTACGCTCCATAATCATCTGCGGGATAACCCCAAGTGGGATTGCCATTCCGCTAAGTGGGTTCTTGAGTGCCATTACTTCATCATCCCTTTTGTGTGGCCCTTCATGCAGCAGCCGTCCATCTTCTTGGCTTTGCCACCTTTGGCCATACGCATGGGCATAGCGCGTTGCATCTCTGCGGGCACCGCGGAACTTATGGTGCGACCCGGCTGCGATACCAAAGCAGTAGCAGGCTTAGGGCCCGACGTGCCACGGATACCGCCCGGCATGGGTACAGGCATAGGACGACCGCCACCGGGGCCACCGATGCTAGGCTTACCCGGCGGGGGCATGGGCGGACGACGTGCGCCACCGGCCATAGGCGTTGGCATGGAGGCCATACCGCCACCAAACATTTTCTTGACCTTCTTGGACTTCGGAGCAGAAGAAATCTGCTTGCCCATGTTTCCGCGGTTCATTTCTTCTTCCCCTTCTTGGCTACGCCCTTGATAGAGCCTTTGTTCTCAGTGGCATAGAAGATGCGTTCGCCCTTCTCTTTGCCGTACTGTTTGGCCATCGCGGCCTTAATCTTCTTGCCTTTGGCGGTCAGTGGCATGTTAGGTACCTACCCCTTTTTTGCTGCGCAGCCGCTTCGCGGCATTAAGCAGTTCGGGGGTATACACACGCCCCTTTGGCCTCGAATCTGGAATATCGCCGTAGATTTTCATCTTACTGCGATCCGCCTTGTCAAAATCGCGCGCTGCCTTTGGCTTCGCCTTCGGGGTTGGTTTTTTACCCAGCGGCATGTTGCACCTCAGCAGTTCCAAGCACGCAGCGAGAGCGCCTTGCGTGTGGGTTTACCTTTTTCGTCCTTCATCGGACCGGGCATCCCGCCCATACGGGCGCAGAACGACTTGCGCCGCGCTGCGTCCTTCTTAGTCTTCGGGTTCGGTGCCGGAGGCTTGAGGTTCATACCCTGAGCCTTGGCGGACGCCCGCCCTTTTGCATTGAGGCCCCCTTTCGGGTCCTTTCCCTCTTTGCGAGTCCAAGCGGGCGTCTTAGCCATGATAGCTCCTTACGACCAGAACAAGGTCATCGCGGTGACGTTAGTGGCCGTAGCCACATATGGGTCTGCGTCAAACAGAACACCCGTCCCCGGAATGAAGATGTCGTAGGTACCGGCGGCTGCGAAGTCCAAGTCAATCTTGGTTGCGCCGCCGTCACCGGAGGTAAGGGTGATCCGCCCTGCGCCGGACACCGTCGTCACGACCTGACGAATACGGGCGCGACCAATACCAGCCGCACCTGTACCCGTCAGGCGTTTAGAACTTACGTCATATTCGTCGGCCATGCGGGCCTCCTATTAGCTGAGGGCTGCGCCAACAGCGGTGACCCAAGCAGAGCCGGTCGAGACCACGAGGCAGTGTTCGTTGTTGCCCGCACCGTTGTCATTGATGAGGCGAACGTGGCCTGCGTTAGCTGCAGCTGCCGTGGGCAGAGAAGCCGTGGTCTGGGCGGTGAGGGCGATGAAGCTGTCAGCTCCAACGACGAAGCCGTTGGTCGAAGTCACCGGACCCGAAAATGTGGTCGAAGCCATGGAAGTACCCCTTTGCACAAGGATTCGCCGCGCAGTCTGTGCATCGTCAGGTCGGGCGTCCTGTCTGTGCGGCTGATGTTACCCTGCTGGGAGTGTACACCACTATCGTTAATCGCGCTAGAGCCTGTTGCCCTTACTGCTGTTCTCGATGTGGGTAAGGATTTGGAGGTTCCACGGCACGTGCAGACCGCAGACTTCGTTGGAGCGAAGCGGAACAATATGGTCCACGACGTGTTTGACTCCGGTGTCGCGAGTAAGTCTACGCGCAGCAAGATACATCTCACGAATCTGCAGCTTGTGCTCCGCGGTCAACCATGGAGGTGAAGCGTTTCTGAGTCGCCGCCGCCTGACGTTAACCCCCAGCTGGACATAATCTGGGTTTCTAGATTTCCATGCCCGCTTGTATTCGCGAGTGGCCTCGACAGACTGACTGGCGGCGCGGGCCAAAACTAGCTCACGATTTCGCTCATAATACCTACGACCGGCTGCCTTGGCAGCGTCGGATTTAGGCCGGGATTTCCGACGCTCGTTATCAGTGGCCCAGTCCTCTTTCATGCACTCCACGCAAGCGCCCTTGGTTTTGCGGGGGGCTATATGCCCACGCACGCAGGGCTCGCCGGTGAAGTAGTGTGTTGCGCCAAGGGCCTTGGCTTCTTTGCGGGTCTTTGGATATTCCATCTGCGCTACCTGTGGTTTTGATACGGGTAACATAGACAGCGGGATGGTCGCGGTCAAGCGCAAAAGAAAAGGCCCGCCGAAGCGGGCCTTAACTCTGCTAAGTGCTTGATTTTCCTCAAGCGCCGGGCGAGGCGTACATCGCCAGCGGATCGGAAACGCCGAAGCTGTAACGCTCGCGAGCCTTGTACCTAACGTTCCCTGTATCGAAGTCCCCGTCCATAGAAGTCGACATAGCGACACGGACGAAGTGCTTCATACCGTTCGGGATGTCGGTGGTGAGATACCACGCGTCATTGTCCGTCAGGTAGTGGTTGACGCGATAGCCCTCGGGGATCGACCCGTTGGTGTTGATCGCGTTGATGTCGTTGTCGGCGGTGCCGACGCGCAGCTCGGTCTGCAACAGACGAGTCGCAACGAACATCAGGCTCGGCGGAACAATCAGCTTGCGCGGACGGGCAGCGATCAGCAGACCGCGTTCGTCTTTATAAGCAGCGATGTCGATAACCGCTTGTTCCAGCGAGGTCTCGTTGAGGTCGGCGTCAACCGCGGGGCGGTTGGAGTTGGTGCCGCCAGCAACGGTCGGGTGCGCATTGTTGAACAGAGTCACGCCGTCACCCGAGGTGAAGGTGGTGAAGCCCGTATTCAGCAGCGAAGCAGCCTTGACCTGCTTGGTGTACGCCATGGCACGAGCGAGCGCCTTGGTGTAGCGAGCCGAGAGCGAGTCGTACAGGTTGTCTTCCATCGCCTCTTCGGTGATCGAGAAGCCCATGGCCACCGTCTCGTGGTTGTAACGAGCGGTGAACGATTCCTGTGCGTTGTCATACGAGATGGCAGAGCCTTCCGGTTTCACCGGTGCTGCACCAAAACCGGACAACTTGACTTCCTCTTCGAAGCTACGCTCCGAGGACTCGGTCTCATAAATCTCGGCATGCTCGTTTTCGTACTTGGCGTACTCCAGACCGAAGAGAGCGTTAAGCCCCGGCAGGAGTTCTTTAAGGGCCTGTGCGCGTGAAATAGCCATGTGTCAGCCCTCCTTACACGCCAACCGCAGCGGTCAGCTGCGTGTAGTTCAACTTCACGACCAGCAGCGGGAACGAGGTGCCAGCTTCGTCGCCGCGGGGGCCACCGACGTAGTCGATGATTCGCAGCGGAAGGTTAGCGTCGGTACCGATGGTGGACGCATCGAGCGCAACGCGCGAGGCTTTGAACGTGGTGTTCACCGCGCCCTGAACAATCGCGGCGTTCTTACCGTAGATGTCCAGCGAGTTGGTGATCGACTCGTCAGCCTGCACAACGTACAGCGCCTGCGGGTCATCACAGACGAACGCCAGAGCGTCCGAAGCGACGGTGCCGGTCGGCCACATGTTGCTGAAAGTCAGCTGGCCGGTCGACGGATCGGTGTACGAGCAGCCCATGAACACGCCGAGCATGGCGATGTCAGCCAAGGTATCACCGGTGGCGGTCTGCTTGGTGATCGTGGTCGAGGTGCCGTTGTCGGTCAGCATGACGACGTCACCAGCCGCGATGTTGGCAGCGTAGCCCGAGGCGATGGGGTACTGGCGGAAAACCTCCAGCGAGCCATTGTCGAGACGGCCAGTCACACGCAGACCGAAGGGAGCATTAAGGGAACCCATGGGTTCTCTCCTTCATCTACAGTTTCAGTTCACGGCAATCACTTGCCGAACGAAGTTTTGGTTGAACGCTCGGGCCGAAGCACGGGCATCCGCGGGTCGTTCTCGCGCATGAAGTTACGATCAACAGCGTCAATCTGGTTCTGCGCGATCTCGAGTTGGCCTTCCACTCGCGCCTGTACGTCCTCAGCGGGCGCGGCACAGAGCAGGAGTCCACCGACTTCGACATTGCCTTTGAAGCGGGAGTCGACGTCGGACATGATTTGCAGCTCAGGATAGTCAGCCGCCATTACAGGCGTGTAGCCTTCCCGGAACCGTGCGGAGACATTCGTCATGTCTGCGTTACCCAGTGTGGAGGTGCGAATCCACCGGAACTTCAAGCCGTCCCGGGGCTCGGGGGTAGGCAGCATGGATTGCCGCTTCCACGTCTTTTTGCGCGGACTCGTGTGCTCACGAGTTTCGAGGGTACGTGGGGTCCGGTCAACCATTTTGCATATCCTTTAGCTTTTGCGCCGCGAATACCTTGAGAGGCACACCAAGGCGCTTGGCGAGAGCGGCCTCGGAGGAGGTTAGCACAATCTTGCGCGGTGCTTTCGTGCTGCGAGCAGCCGGGGCGACCACGGTACCAGCCTGACGTCGGGGTGCTTTTTCCTCAATCTGCCCGTCGTCAAACCTGTCTGGGAACGTGCGGCGAACCGCTTCGTCGATCTTAGAGTAATACAAATCACTCTTCGGATCAATTCCCTGCGCTACGAGGTCCTCGTGGACGCCCATAGCGAAGCCGGTCATGGCTTTGTCCTTCATGAACCAAGTGTTCTTCTCGGCCCACTGCATAGCCCGATCATCGGGCTTTTGTACTTGCGGAGCGGCTTGCTGCGGTGCAGCAGGAGCCGGTGCGGTAGCCTGCGCGGCGCGCGGCTTGTAGTTCTGCACCCGATCATGCTCGGTCTGCAGCTTGATGAGCTTCTCCTGTGCGGCAAGCACAGCGTCGGCGTCACCGCTCTCGTAAGCCTGCTTGTAGGCAGTCCGCGCCGCAGCGAGTTCGCTCTCGACCCGGGCCTTAGTCTGGCCCACGAGGACAGTCTCACCCTCGGCGTAAGCCTTGCGGAGCTCCTCGTTCTCTTTGCGAATCTTCTCAGCGTAGGCGATGGCCTCCTCGCGGAGACGGATTGCCTCTTCCTTGGCTCGGCGCTCAGCGTGCTGGTCGAACTTGAGCTTGTTGATACGCTTCTTGACGCTGTCGGAGTAGCCCTCCAAGTCGTCGTCATCCGCGCCCTTCGTCTCAGTCTCTACCTCGGCAGCTTTCGGCTTACCTTTGTCGGGTTCAGGGGTATCGTCCTGAACCTCAATCTCGAGCTCGTCGTCGCCTTCGACGTCGACTTCGATGTCATCGTTCTTGTCGGTCATGCGCGGCTATACCCCCGTGGGTCTTCGACAACAGCCTCGACGGTGTCGTCATTGATGAGACGGAACTCCTTCCCCATTACCTTGAAGCGGGTGCCGGAGTAGGAGCGGAAAATGACGAAATCGCCATCCTTGCACCACGCGCCCGTCGGGAATTTGTTGGGGTCGGTATAGGCATCGGGGCCAGACTTGACCACGAAACCAACGATGGACGCCGTTTCCTCAGCCTTTTTCAGCTGGTCCGGCATGTAGACTCCACCTTCGGTTTTCTCGCTGACCTCGGGGATGGCGATCAAGAGCCTGTATCCCGAGGGTTCCGGCAGCTTAGCCTTTAGCTGCTCGTCTTCGACTTTGTTAGTCGTATACATAGTTCCTCCTGCAGTGATTGAGGCTCACAGCGCCTTGCGCGGGACATCCGCGTAGCTCAAAGAAGTATAGCGGATGGTATCAATCCGCAATAAATCTTTTCTCTAGGTCTTTAATGTCATCATACATGCGCTGTAGCGCAGCATACTCACCGGTGCTACGGCAGTAGTCCTCGTAGTTCTTGGCCCCGCCGGTGGCGAGGTGCAGCTCGAGAGCTGTTTTCTGCTCCGCGATGTTGCGGAGCAGAAAGGCGAAGATGGTATCCTCCATCATTTACCCTCAACCTTGGGCGCGGGGGCCGGTGGCTTGTCGCGCTCTTGGAGTACCCGGGCAGCCTCGATGGCGAGGCGCGTGCCATCCATCTGCGCCTTGACGTTCTCGCGAGCGGCGTCCGTGGCGATCTTTGCCATGGTATTTGCCGCGGACCGGTCGTTCTCGCTCTCGACACGCTCTTGCTGGATGTAGAGGTTCCCAGCGCTGGTTGCTGCGCTGATCTGCAGCTTCTTTGTGTCGATCTCGATCTTGTGGTCCAGCTCTTTCTCTTTGAGCTCGAGCTCTTTCATCTGGATGATTGTGAGCGGGTCCTGCGCCTGCTGCTGAGCCTGTGCGGCCTGAGCCTCGGCCATGTTCTTGTTGAACAGCTTGGCAGCGGCCTGAGCGACCATCTGGGACAGCTGGACCTCCACATCCTCCGGCAGCGGCTCGCCCTCGGGCGGCAGCGGGACACCGAGGTTCATCTCGATCTCCTTGCGGTACTGGTAAGCAAGGTGCTCGGTGATGTGCGACATGGCAGCGGCCTGAATTGCCGCGGCGAACGGCGACTGGCCGACCATCTGAGCGATCTTCGGGTCCTGCATCGCAGCCATGTGGGTCGCGATGTGCGCCTCGTGGTCCTGATACAGGAACGCTTTGACCGGGGTCTGCTGCAGCAGCGCCATGTTCTCGGCCACCGGGTCCATCGGCTTGATGTCGTCGGGCAGCTTGATGATGTCGGCGGCGTCTTGAATACCCAGCACCTCGAGCATCTGCTGGTGCAGTTTACCCATGTCGTAGAGCTGCGGAGCCTGCTGCGAGAGCTGCAGCGCGGCCTGATACTGCATGATCCGCTGCGCCATGGTGGCGGCGTTAGGATCGGAGACCGGGATCACGTCCACGCGCCCGTCGAAGTCCTCGATGCGGTTAAAGTCACCGTCCATCTCGTAGGCATACTGCTCGGGCATGTGGTCGTGGATAATCCGAGCGAGGATGCGCAGCTCCTGCTTCATGGCGGCGTGCAGGCGGGCTTGGACACCCGACATGACCTTCAAGCTGCGCTCGAGCAGGGCGAGCGTGGTGCCTACCGGGGCGTTTGCGCTCATATCACCCACTTGGATGTCGGCCACGGAGCCGATGCGGCGGCCTTCCTCGACCACGTTACCCAGCAGGGTGTACAGGACGCTCGACGGCTCCTTGTATGGCATCGGGAACAGGCTCTCGCGGAGCGTGCCACCCGTCACGTCAGCGTCCCGCCACTCGCCGGGCATCAGCGGGGTGTTGTCGCCCTTGATACGCAAGCTGCGGGCCTTGAGACCCGCCGGGAGGTTAGACAGCGTGCCCGCGTCGATGAGCTGGCGCAGGATAGATGTGGCGGACTTAGCCAGACCACCGATCAGGTGGATCAGCCCCGTGCCGTAGAACCCCATCCCCGGCAGGTAGGGATAGTGCGTGAAGTGCATCAGTTTGCGCTTCTTGGGGTCGTCTTCCTTCCAGTTACGGCGGATGGCGAGGACAATCTTAGAGGTCTTGTCAATAGTAATGACGTAGGGACGTGCTACACCTTTCTCGTCCGCGAACGGCTCCGGCAGGTCGATGTCCACGTGCATCTCGAGGATAGTGCGCCGCGGGTCGTCCTCGTAAGTCTGAGAGTCGCCAGCGAGCTCGTTGTACTTCTCCTCGATGTCGGTGAGGTCTTTCTCGGCTGCGGGCAGCTCGACGTCGCGGTAGAACCCAACGACCTGCAGCTCCCGGACCTCGTTGTCGGTCTTCTTCATCACATGCGTGAACCGCGGGCAGACACGCAGGTTAGACGCGCCGTAAGAGACCACGAAGTCCTCAGCGGGCACAAAGACGGAGACGGGAATCTCGTTGATGGGATCGTAGTATGTCTTCTTGAATGAGGACCCGGCCAGCGGCAGGCGGAACAGCATCTGCTCCATCTCGTCCCGGTAGTCTGGCATCTCCTCGGTGATGAGGTAGTTCATCTCCGTCTGGACGCGCTGGGCCTGTTCAGCCTTCTCGGGGGTCAGTTTACCCATGATTTTAGTGCGCACAGGGCCCGATGCGGGCATCAGCTCGCTCATAGCCTGCGCTTGGAACCGCACCACGGCCTCGGTCAGCATCGGGTGGTAGACACCGGAGGCACCGGCCCAAGGCTGCGAGCGATCCTCGATCTTCATGCCCAAGAGGTCCAAACCGCTGATATAGGCGGCTGCCCAGTCCCGACGGCTGTCACGGTCAGACAAAAACGACTCAATCAAGTCGCTGGCAATGCCTTCGAGCTCCGCATCGTCAATGCTTTCGGCGAGGTTGGCATCGTGAGCGGTCATATCCTCGCTCTCGTCGTCCTCACCGTCCCCGAAGTCAATTGTGACCTCGCCAGTCTCGGTGTCGATCTCGATCTCCGGCTCTTCGTCCGTGGCGATGGCCACCTCGATCTCGGGCTCGTCACCCGGCCCAAACTCGAACGGCGTCATCGGCTTCTCGATTGCCATGGCATATCCCCTGAAAGGTTTGTGCGACTATAGCAGCAAAGTGCGCCGCATAGGAAGAGGGGAGTCGTGTGACGGGCTGTAGGCGGCTGGGAGTCGCGAGGGGCGCGGTTGATGATAAGCCGTAGCGCAGTCTGATCCTCGACCAATACCAAACCGACCCGTGACGATCTCTGATTTGGTACGCCCCTCGGAGACATTTTTAGTGGGTAAGATCAGCCCCTGCAACACCTTTTTGAAAAAGAAATGGCCCGGTGGGGAGAAACACCGGGCCACATTAGATACACGCCCAACGGCGATGCCAAGGAGCCGAAAACATCGCCAAGAGTCTTGTAGCACGACTTTTAGTAATAATCAACTCGGCGGCGATATGGCAGCTCCTCGTCCGGCTCGTCGGTGTCCAGACGGATGAATCCCCCCTGCCGGAACCGCATGAGCGCCATAATCATAGTGTCCACATGGTCGTCGTTTTCGGCAAAGGGAAACCCAGCCACTTCTTCCACGAGCTCCTCCGCCCAGCGCTTAGGCGGCACCCAGACCATCCCGGAGGAGATAATGTCGGACACGGAGTTCAGACGGGCCATCTTGCTGTTGGGGTTGTTCACAGACCCCCTGACCGGTGTGTACTCCTGCACCATGAGTCCAGCACGCCGCATCTCCTGATAGAGGGGCGTCCCCGAGCTCTTTTTCTCGACGATGAAGGCATCAGGCTCCCACTCGCGGTACTCCTCCATGGCCAGCGCCTTGAGCTCCGGGAACTCCATGCGCTTCTTGATGGCGTTGAGCAGGATGATCTGGTGGTTATTCTCCTCCTCATTGAAGAACACACCCCACGTGGTCAGCGACGTGAAGTCAGCACGGTTGTTTGCCTCTGCAGCGGCGTCGAGAGACATGATTATGTACTCTACGTGCGGCGGGTCCTCGTCCGGCCACAGCCTCCACCAGTCTCGCTTGATGATTGACGCCTCTTCGCCCGTCGGATTCTGCTGATACTGCGCGTTCCACTGGAACACAGGCATGGACGCCTTGGTGCGAATGAGCGCCGGAAGGTCAAAAAACTCCGGCCAGAGGGCTTTTTGGACGATTTCACCCGTATTTTTGTCTTCAACCTCGAGAATCGCCGGGAACTCCACCACCTCGTACTGGTCGGAGTCCTCGTTGTTGGCCATATCTTGAATCAGCCGCCCCGTGAGGTCTTTTTTGTGCCATCTTGTGTGCACGACGGCCACTCGACCCCCCGGCATCAGACGCGTCCGGGCACCGAAGGCGAACCACTCGTAGGCTTTGTCGAAAGCCGTGAAGTTTCCGTTCAAAATGTCCTGTTCTGAGTGCGGATCGTCGATGAGAAGCAGGTCAGCACCGCGGCCCGCGAGGGCCGAACCCACGCCGGTGGCGTAAAACTCGCATCCCGTAGTCGTATTCCACCGTCCAGCCGACTTTGAGTCCGCTGAGAGGGCCGTTGCAGGGAAAATATCCCGGTATGGGTCCGAGTCGATGTGGTTTCGCACCTTCCGCCCAAAGTCGACCGCTAGGTCGGTCGTGTGGGACACCAACATGACCTTTTTTCCCGGATTTCTGCCGATAAACCACGCCGGATAGTACGTAGAGACGAGCTGAGACTTGCCGTGACGGGGTGGAATGTTGACGCAGACCCTGTCTTTGTCCCCCGCCTCGATGGCCATGAGCTGATCCGCGAGGATTCTATGGTGCCGACCCACCTTATAGTGGGGGTCCATGTACTTGCAGAAGGCAATCAGGTCGTCTCTGGCAGCCTGCAGCGTGGCACGCTTGTCCAATTCCTCGAGCATCCGCTCGATCTCGGTCAACTCCTGCTCGTCCAGCATGTCGACGCTCTTAAGCAGCGTCTCGAGCTCCGCTCGATTGAAGTTAGTGGGGCTTTCGGTCGCCATTTTCATACGCTTCCCTCCCGTCAGCCGAATTATGCACCCAGACACCCTCTACGAGCTCTGGATCGCACCAACATTTGGGCGAAATTTCGTGTTCTTTCAGGTCACCCCGCGGGTAGACGTGGTACGGCTGGTAGTCGTCTTTCATTCGTCTTCGCCCTCCGCACCCTCTCCATCGACGTAATCGGCGTCTTCGACGTCGGGGGTCACGTCGACCATCATTTTCTCGAGCTTTTTCCTGAGCCGGGCCCGCAGGTCGTCGCTTGTCTGGTGGGTGATCGTGATCTCTTGCTTCTCGGTGAACAGCCCGACGTCGGAGACCTTTCCTAAAAGTTCCAACGCCTTCACGCGGATGCGTGCATCGGGGTTCTCCGTCTCCTGAATGAGCTTATTGACCACCATATGACGCACCTGAGCGGCTTCCTGCACGATCTTGTGGCCGTAATCGTTGAGGATTTTCTCCGTCAGTATCAGGGCTGCAGGGGTTTTCTTGGTGATTGTCTTGATCGCGGAGCGCGTTTGCAGCGCCGCCGGGTTCCTCGCTGCCTGCCGGGCGGTCGCCGCGGCGTCATCCAGATCAGCGTCGGTCAATTTCATTTCTAGCCCGGCCTCCGCTAAGAGGCGCGCGGTACCTGCAGCAGCCTCCACAGTGGGCAGGAACCCTTCTTTAGAGTCGCTGGTGGTAAGGGGGATGTCAGAGTCGATAGGAAGATTTGTCAGCATGGTGCACCCGATTGGGAGATTTTCTACAATATAGCCCGGGTTGTGACGATTTGGGAGTCCCTTATGTGGAGAGGGGGGCTCGGGTTTGCAGAGTTAGGACTCAGCGCCGAAAATGAAGGGGGGTAGGCTTGGTATTTAGTGATATTTAATGATAAACTGTGTAATGTACTGAAATAGCGATGGATTTGTGTGGAATAGTATTACTATACAGCACACACGCCGCCACCCCGCGAAGGGGGGTGCCCCCCGGTGGGGGTCCGATCCTGCCCGGAAAGCGCGGTAGGAGATGGACTAGCGCCAATAAATGGTGATAACGGCGCTGAAACTGAACACTTTGCTGCTATTCCATGCCATAAACAATTCACCGAACGGCAATGGTGCCGCCGGTTCAATCCAATACAAGGATCAATACCATGAATAACACTTCTATCGCCGCCCTTATCGCTTTCGGTCGCAAGACCTTTGACGATACTGCCCGGGCAGAAACCTCTCGCGCCGCGTTCATCGACGGATTAATCGCGGCAGGGTTCACATACGCCAACACCGCAGCATATTCCGACAAGGATGTGAAGGCGGGCAAGGTCTCGAATGAGAACAAAGCCTATCGCGACGACCTTCTGTTGATCGGCGCGGCATCAATCAAGATCAAGGGCAAGCGCCTTTCCGACGCAGACCTCAAGAAATTCGCGGACGACGGGGTTTCTAACAAGGTGATCTTGGCAGGCACGGCCAAGGGCAACATATCCGGCGAGGCAACTTGGAAAAGTAACGCGACCTCTTGGGTTGGCAAAATCCGCAAAGACCTCGAAGCACGCGAGGAAGCGGCCAAGGCACAAGTGGCAGGCACGCCCCGGACGCCCTCGACCGATACCGATATCATCCTCGGCTATCTGCAGAAGGCCTATACTAAGACCTTCAAGGATGACGTGACCGTGAAGTGCGACCTCGCCGATCTGCAGAAGGAATTGCGGGTAGTCGCCAAGACCTTGGGCGGCGAATTGAAAGCGCCTGCTAAGAAGTAAACCCCTCGGATGGGGCGGCGCAAGTCGCCCCAGCCTTCCCTATCAAATCAAATCAGGAACACGCCTCAAATGAACACGCTTGCCCTTTCCCTCGCCGCCGCTTTTACCGCCCTTGATCTTGCGGAAGCGGATGACCTCGCCGCCGCCGTCACCGCGCTGCACGACCTATACGATGCAGGCGCAAACGACCTCGCCGTTAGTCTCGCCGTCGATGCTATTGAACAAGAGATCGAAACCCGCACCGCGAACCTTCTCGAGGATGGTGAGGCAATCGACGAATATGACACCGCAAGCGATGCGATCCGCAAGTTTCGCCGCGCCCACTAACGACCTTGGGTCAGCCCTTCGGGGCTGGCCCTTTTTTTGTGCCCGCGTTCTGGCCGCCGCGCCGCGCGGGCAACCGACACCAGTTCTCAGGGCTGCATCGAGCGACAGAGGGCACCGATGCCCTCGGCCATGCGCACAAGACCCCCCGACCAGACACCGCGTTAGGATCGCGCCTAACGCCCCGAGACCAGTTCTCAGGGCTGCATCGAGCAGCTGCTAGGCGGCGGACTAACGCTTTCGGCGATTTTGGAGTTTTGGTGGCCGCGCAATTTTATTGCTTTCAGCGGCTCCGTTAGGCTTGTCAGCGACTATCCCTCCGGGATCGTCATGACGACGCTTCGGAGTCTACCAAGAAATTTTATTTCGTCAAGGGGTTTTGCGGTTTTGGCGAAAAAATACCCCGAAACCAGTTCTAAGGGCCGCATCGAGCGGGTCGCGCGCTAGTCAGCGGACTAACGTCTCCGCGGCGTAGAACTTTTGCGTTGGTTTATACACAGACATTGTTCTGTTATTTAATGTAATGTTACTAATGTTCTTCCGCTAAGTCATTGATATCTAACAATGTTCCTGATTTTTCGTAATGTTACCGATTGGTGCCTCGTAAGTCATTGATTTTACACAATGTTCCTAATGTTCCGCGCAAAACAGAGTCACCCGACCTTCGCGTTCGGGGGCTGGGCATCTCCCTGAAACCGCCGCGCCAACTCCACGGTCTCGCATCTCTGTTTTTCCCCCAACATTAGTAACACTGAGAACATTGCAGTCTTTTCAAGGGCTTATCTAATCTATTATTAGTAACAATATATAGAACATTAGGACATTCCACTGCCTACAACCAAAATAGTCCAGATATCACTAAATATCACCAAACACTTGCACTTATTGCTCAATGTGGTATTCTATCACTAGTTGTTGTGTTTCCCGAGTCCCCCCGCCCGCGGCCTGTGCCGCTAGTCCGCCGCCTAACATGGAGCCGACCATGACCAAAGATCAGATGCGTGCCTTACTCGCGTCCCTTGTTCCCGCCGCCGAAGCGCGCGGCGATGTGTGCCGTTTCAACCGCGTCGGTGCAGGTTCTGTGCATGACGCCGCCTTCGCCGCTAGGACCAAGACTAACGAGACGCCGCAAGTCCAAACCCGCGCTCCGCGCCCACGCCGCATCTACCCACGCCAAGGCGTGCATGGTGCAGGCTTCGACATCCCCACCTACAAGACCTTCCAACAAACCTGACGCGCTAGTCCAGCGCCTAACACCAACCCAACCAAGAGGATCAACCAAATGCACAACGTCTATATCGTCTCCTTGCCCTGCGGTAGCACCCGCGAGTTTCCTAACCTGCGCCGCGCCAAGAAGTGGGGCCGCGCCAATGCTTTTATCTTCATGCTCTGGGCCGAGAAAGCCTAACCCCAACCACAAACCTCAACACAAGGATCACTCCAATGCCTGCTTTCGAATCCATCACGCTCTCCCTGCCCGCTCACTGGATCACCCCGGTGCTTTACGGCGACATCGACCACCTCGACCCGTGCGAAGCACGCGCCTTCAACCGTTGGCTGCACGACACAATAGAAGATGTGGGCCACGGCAAGCTGCCGCTCGTCGGCAAGATCAAAGACCAGACCTATTTCGCCCGCTACCATGACGCTGCCGAGTATGGCGTGCTGGCCTGCGACTGCTACGACGTCGAGCTGCTGGTGGAGGCGTAAGATGGCAAGCCGTTCGAAGATTGTTAGTCCGCTCCCTAACGCTGACCTGTGCGGGCTGGTGGTGGTCTCTATCGACCATATCTGCACCTCGACAGCCCGGCTGCTGGAGAACGAAGCCAACGGCACGAGCCACGATATCATGCTGACCATCGGTAGATGGGGCGAATATGGCTGGTTCATGTGGGTGCCGCACGACATTGACCACGACGAGAATATCCCTGCCGATCTCTACCACCTCTTCGCCTACGCCAATCGTGCCGGTGCGGATTACCTGCTGATCGACATCGACGCCGACACTAACCCCGACCTGCCTGTCTACCCGGAGGAATGAGATGACTAAGTTTTTGCTGTTCGCTGCGCCCGCATACTATCCCTACGGGGGACTGCATGACTGCAAGGGGCAGTTCTCGTCCAAGGACGCACTCGACGCCGGGGTTAGTCGGCTGACTAACAGAGAGCGCAGCGAGTGCCATGCGCTCCAGATACCCGAGATGCTGGTGCATATCTACGACCAACAGGGCCGCTACGAGGGCGTCGTGCGGCTGGAAACATTACTGAACGGAGACGACGATGCGTGAATGGATCGAGGACGCACTAGGTGCGGTGATGCTGTTCGCTATCGGCTACGGGGTGTTCGCCCTTGGCTACGGCTTTGGATTTTAAGGAGGGTGCCATGCACTGGGAATTTCGTTTTGTGAACATCCCGTCCAAGAACGGTGGCGAGGATTGGTTCGAGCTGAAAGAGGTCTACTACAACGACGACATGTCGCTGATGGGCTACGCTGACGCGTGCATAGGGTCAGAGACCACTGAGGGTGTGGTGCAACTGACCGAGTGGTGGGCCCACGCCGCGACCGAGCCACCGCTGCACGAGAACGACTTCAAGAACGCCACTGTTAGGGCGAAGCCTAACGAGGAGGAATGACAGGAGATGGCGATGTTTGAACCACGAGACTATCAGAGCTGGCTCAGAACCCGTCCAGACATGCGGTTCTTGGGTGGCGTGCCTGCGTTCGACCTGTGGTATCGGGACGACCAAGCGGCGAACAGGGATGGTGAAGTCATACGCAACGCCGATGTGCTTCCTTATATGGTTGTTGTGGCCGCCGCGGGCATAGTTTTCGACGAGTTCCGCCTGCCGCTGCACCTAAACCCAGAAATAAACCCCAGCATGCACCCCGAGGAGCGCAAACTCCAAGGCCGCTGGGGCGACATCCACCTGTCACGCGCACAGGTCAACGAGATCGAGACATACCTGCGGTGCTTCGCGCCGTGGGTGTTAGGAGAAGGACTAACACAAAATGAAAACACCTGAGTGCGACGACTGCGGGGCAGCATACCCGCTGAAAAGATATCAACTTGGCTACCGCCTGTGCCTCACATGTGGTGAGCGCGCGGCGCGCGAGGTCAGGGCAGGTTGGTGCGTGGCACCAATAGCGCACAAGCAAGGGGCTACGCTGGTGACCCAGCGGGAACAGCTGCGCGGGCTCAACAAAGTTGTCCCGACGTAAGGTAAAATATTCACACACATTGACTTAAACTGTCATATGGTGTAATATGGTGATATGTGATGTTATTTGGTGAGTGGTTTCTTCGATCAAATCAACTGTTAGGCCAGAGCCTAACCCAACGGAGCAATAGAAAATGTCTCAACTCGAAATGAACTTCGCACCTGCGGTGCAGTCGATCTCATCCTCAGCCATGCAAGTAGAGCTGAACATCAGCGTGTGGAAAGGGCGCAAAGGGGACAAGCGTGCTTCCGAGGAAGTTGTCGCTGCCAACAATGCCAAAAAGGGCGTGGCGCGGGTGATCAAGAGCCTGCTGGGCGACTGCGAGGAACTCGATGCGCTGGTCAAGTTCGAGGCCAAAACGCGCAACATCCATACAAGAAGCACCCTGCCTTGGTCGGACATGGGCGCTCGCTTGCTGCCGACGCCGCGCTACTTCGACTACCACAAGAACATGAGTGCCTTGCAGGCCGAGTTTTACCGCATGGTGGACGCCTTCCTCTCCGCATACGATCTCGAGGTGGCTGCGGCACAGGCCAAGCTGGGTGACCTGTTCGATGTTAGGGAATACCCTACCGCCGAGGAGCTGCGTAAAAAGTTCTCGTTTACTTTCAAATACGTCCCGGTGCCCGAGGATGGCGACTGGCGGTTGGACATCGCGAACGAAGCCCTGCACAGCCTCAAAGAACAATACCAATCGCACTACGCAGGCCAGCTTGAGAGCGCCATGAAGGACATCTGGAAACGCCTCTATGAGACGCTCAGCACGCTGTCGCGTCAGCTGTCCGACAAGACCGAGGATGCCAAGCGTGCGCCGGGTATCTACGCATCTGTGTTCGAGCGTCTGCACGACATTCTTGATCTGATGGAGACGTGTAACATGACGGGCGACATGCAGATGCAGCTGATGCAGCGCAAGCTGGCCGTGGCCTTCCGTGGCGTCAACGCCGAGGCGGTCAAGGACGACGCATACCTGCGCCGGGATACGAAGCAGGCCATCGACGCTGCGATCAAATCCCTTCCTTCCTTGGATTTCTAACATGCAGCCGAGGTGGTTTACCCACTGGATCGCCGAGAAGGGCTATGTCTACCTCGGCGGGACCAACAACTATGACCTGTGGTTCGACGACTCGAAGGACCTGCGGGTGGTGCGGGCAGACAGCCAGATGGACTGGGACTGGGTCTACTGGTCCCAGCCGCGCGAGACCTACGAGTGGGGGACACAAGACATGAAGACGACGGGCTCTCCCCCGCTCAACTACGACGACGTGTTAGGCGAGGTCCTAACTTACATACGTATCTTCGCCCCATGGGTGGAGGAAGCAATGACCACGGGCATAAAAGACTACCACACAACATAGGAGAACGACAATGACACGAGTGACGAACAACCTGCGCCACGCGCTAGAGCTCGCGATTATGAAGGACCTGCCGAGCAGGGACTACATTGAGGAGATTCACGCACTGGTGCAGGAGGAGGTGATGAAGAAGGCACCCGAGCAGGTGCAGGCGCTCTACGCCGACGAGGAAACGCGCAAGTATCTGGCACAACACACCCTTGATGTCCGCAAGGGCAACCAGTCTGTGCCTATGTATAGAGGCGGAGAGTGGCAATACATCCTCGGCCTCAAGGCCATGTTGAAAGTCCGCATGGACGACGCCGAGAACGTCGACAGGCTGCCCGAGGGCTCACTCTACCGGGAAATCGTGACCAAGCTGCACGAGGCTGGCCTTGTCGATGCTTACTTCAAGCAGGACGATCTGCGGGAGAGTGTGCGCCAGCGTCTGCGGGCTAACCTCAGAGCCGCGTCGTCAATCAAGAAGCTCTACGAGGTCCTCGAGCCCGAGCTGCACCACTACATCCCCAAGGACGAGGCGAAGGCTAACCTGCCTGCCTGTGTTGCGCCCGTGGTGGACGACCTGCGTAAGCTGGGTGCGGCGCTGCCCGAGACGCCGAAAGCGACTTAACTGTTAGGCCACGGCCTAACAACGACTGAACTGAACAACTCAACTGGAGAACTATCCAATGTCTAACTCTGCTGTTTCTATGTATGCCGTCGGTCTCGACCAGATCACCGCGCTTATCAAGGCCACGGGCCACAAGCGCACCACGCTGGTGCAGGGCCACATGGGCACAGGCAAGTCCTCGCTGCTCCGCACCTTGTCTGCGGAACTGCCCAACCACACGCCGTGCTACTTCGACTGCACCACTAAAGACTTGGGCGACATCACCTTGCCGCGCATCGCCGAGGCGGGCGCAGACGCTGCCTATGTCAGCTACGCTACCAACGAGGAGTTGGGCGCGCATCATAGAGGGCCCATCGCCCTGATGGTCGACGAGTATGGCAAGGCTAACCCGTCGGTGAAGAACGCCCTGCTGCGTCTCATGCTCGAGCGCAAGATCGGTAGCTACAGCCTGCACCCCGAGAGCATCGTGTTCGCGACCACTAACCTCGGTGCCGAGGGTGTTGGTGACTTGCTGCCGCCCCATGCCCGGAACCGCATCACTGTCGTGACTGCTAGGAAGCCGTCTAACATGGAGTGGATCGAGTGGGGCATCAACGCTGGCGTGGATCACACCCTGCTTGGCTGGTGCAAGGACAACCCGCAGCTGTTCCATAGCTTCGACGACTACAAGAACCCCGACGACAACCCGTATATCTACCACCCCAAGCAGCAGCGTGCGGCCTTCGTCACGCCTCGCTCGCTGGAAGCGGCGTCGGATATCTTGAAGGAGCGCATGCACTTCGACGACCAGACCACCACGGCTGCACTCATGGGCACTATCGGTGAGCGCGGTGCGATGGACCTCATGGCCTTCGTCAAGCTGGCAGATCAGCTGCCCTCGCTCGAGAGCATCAAGAAAGACCCCGAGAACGCCAAGGTGCCGACGTCTGCCGCTGCCGTGTGCATGGTGGTCTACCGCACGCTGGCAACCATCGAGAAGGAGTGGATGGATAACTGGATGATCTACCTCAACCGTCTCGACACCGAGGCGCAGGGTATGTTCGCCAACGGCGTGCGTGCACCGAAGTATGGCCGTCAGGCCATGGTGATGACCAACAGAAATTTCACAAATTGGGCTATGAAGAACTCGCATCTCTTCGCCGCTGATAAGAGATAGTGGTAGACAATAGCTTGTAGTTCATGTAGCGTGGGGAAACTCACGCTACAAAGGAGGCTGATATGGAACTGAGCAAACGTGGTAGGGACTGGACTAACACCAGACACGGGCATGTAACCGTTATTAAGTGTATAGGACAGAACCACAGGGCGCATTACGAGTGGCTGTGTATTTGTGACTGTGGGCAAACCTGCACCAAGGTCAGCGGGATGCTGAAACGCGGTGTCGAGTATTGTTCAAATCGCTGCGCGCTGCGGAAAACAAACCTTAAGCACGGTATGTCCTACTCGCAGGAGTATCGCGCTTGGGTATCCGCAAAGTCTCGGTGCTACCTGCCTACTCATAAAAACTATGCCACCTACGGCGGGCGAGGCATAACAATGTTCGATGGCTGGAAAGAAGATTTCTCTGCCTTCTTTGCATATGTCGGCCCTGCGCCGTCCCCGAAGCACACGCTTGATCGTATCGACCCGGACGGGGACTACGTGCCGGGGAATGTTAGGTGGGCTACCCAACAGGAGCAGAACAACAACAGGAGAGACACGATCATGGTGCATGTCCACGGAGAGGATATCTCTTTGGCCGACCTAGCTAGAAAGCATGGTCTAATCTACGGCTCCCTGTTCTCGCGGTATGCGCGGGGTCTCAGGGGGGAAGAGCTACTGAAAAACCAACCGATTGGGCGTAAGCCCAAGCAGCGCTGAGGAGGACGACATGAGACTTGGAAGCCTGAACTACAACAAGTGGAGCGAGGAGGGGGAGGTCAAGTGGGAGCCCACTGTGGACCTGACACAGCCTGACGTGGGGATGCTCGACGTCTTGGGAGATTGGATCGCCATTCTGACCCTCGCCTATAACGACTTGTATAAAATCACATACCCAGAAGGGGACAAATCCGATGCTTAACTTTGGCAAACCTCTGAGCGCAGAACAGCGCCTGCAGAAGGCTGTGATCGACATCATGGCCAACCCCAAATACATCGCCCTTGCGGGTATCCTGATGATCGGTAATCGCAGTGTCGAGGACGATGTTAGGCGCTGCCCTACCGCCTACACTAACGGGCGGGACGAGGTCTATGGCCGTGCCTTTGTCGATCAGCTGAACGACGCCGAGTTGCGCTTCCTTGTGCTGCACGAGTGCTATCACAAGCTCTATCGGCACCTGACCACGTGGCGCTGGATGTATGACGAGAACCGTCAGCTGGCCAACCAAGCCTGCGACTTCGTGATTAACGTCAAGCTGGTGGACGACAATGCGAGTGACAGGTTCGCCACCATGACAGGCCCGCTCAAGATCGGCTGCTTCGATGACAAGTATCGGGGCTGGGACAGCGCGCAGGTGTTCCACGATCTTAAGAAGGGCGGTGGCCAAGGCGGTGGACAGGGCGGGTCAGGCACTGGTTTCGATGAGCACGGCTGGGATGACGCCAAGGAGATGACCGCGCAGGAACGCGACGAGCTGGCACGCGAGATTGACGAGGCGATCCGTCAGGGTGCGCTGATGGCTGGCAAGATGGGCTCCGGTGGTGATCGGGATATGGTCGAGCTCTTGCAACCGCAGATCGACTGGCGTGAGGCTCTGCGTGACTTCATCACCAGCACCTGTGCAGGGTCCGACTACTCCACGTGGCGCAAGCCGAACCGGCGTTACATCGGGGCTGGCATGTATATGCCGAGCGGTATCTCCGAGCAGATCGGCGAGATCGTGGTGGCTATCGACACGTCGGGCTCCATCGGTGGGCCGCAGCTATCCGCCTTCTTGTCCGAGGTGGGCAGCATCGCCGAAACCGTCCACCCCGAGGCTATCCGCCTGCTCTACTGGGACACCGAGGTCTGCGGTGACGAGACCTACAAGGGCGACGAGGTGGCTAACCTGACCAAGTCCACCAAGCCCAAGGGTGGCGGTGGCACCACAGTGGAGTGCGTCCCCGCATACCTGCAGGACAAGCAGATCAAGGCACAGTGCGTCATCGTGCTGACCGATGGCTATCTGGGTGGGTCGTGGGGCGAGTGGCACCACCCGCTCATGTGGGTCATCCTCGACAACAAGAGCGCCGTGCCCAGCGTGGGCAAGGCCGTGCACATCAAGCAGCGGGAGATGTAAAGATGGATAAAGAAGAATACGCGAAGCACATGGTCGACCAGATGCGGAGAGCTGTTGTCGGCACCGTGGACCTATCGAATGGAGCAATCATGACAACCCCACACCCTTACAACCCCATGCCCACCCACGGCCACGCGGTCAAGCAATACAGCCTCGCAGAGGTGCAGCTGACCAATGGCGAGATGGTCGGCATGGTGATTAGCGCGTCCCCGACGCTAGGCGCGCACCTAACCAAGGAGATGGCAAGCACGGGGTTTCTCTACATCTTCAACGAGACGGAGAGCCTGCTTATCAAGTCCGACCGCGTGGCTGCGGTGAAGCTAACCAAGATGACGACGGAGTAACCAGATGGGATACTATAGCGATGTCGCCATAGCCTACGTGTTCCAGCACAAGGAGCAGGTCGACGAGGTGCTGGCGATCTACCAGATGCACAAGTTTGTGCAGGAGCATGACCTCGCCAAGGAGTGGGAGGTGCATGACTGGAACGGCAGGTGGGGGCTGACCTACAAAGCAATAGCCGTCAAGTGGTATGACACCTACGAGGACGTGCAGGGCTTCGAGCACATGTTCGACGTAGTGCAGCAGTTTGTCGAGGAGCGCGATGTGTTCCTCTACGCCTACCGCAAGATCAGGATCGGGGAGGAGGATCAGGACATCGAGCATGCCTCCGACACCAACGACCCGGACCATGAACTGACAGATGAACTCTATGACCGCTTGGGCGTGATTAGAGAAATCAGAACTGACTTCTAAAAGAGGAACAAATCCAATGGTTTACATCAACAAGATCGACAGCTTCGCAGATGCCGAGGCGCGTTACAACAACACCAAACCCGTGGTCAGTAAGCACCACACCTTGGAGCAGGACGTGCGCCCGCTCGGTGCGCGCAACCGCAAGTGGGAGCGGATCATAAAGATCGACGACGACTGCTACGTCTTGTCCTGTGGCGGCACCGCCGACACCGTATTCACATGGGGGCCGGGCGACACGACAACCCAAAACAAATACCCTATCACGACCGAAGAGATTGTTAGGCTCTCGCCTATCGTCTGGCGCAAGCACGAGGACGGCGTCGAGACCATCACCATCCGCAACGGTGCCGGTGAGTGGCAGCACAACAACGTCTACTCATTCCTGAGCCGTGCGCTGCCGCGTGAGCTGTGGTTCCGACAGACCCGTGTGGGTAAGCAGTTCATCTACAACCGCAGCAAGGGGCAGACTGTCCACCTGCCCAAGACCACCAGCGCACCACGCTATGTGATCGAACACTACAAGGAGCAGATGAAGAAATCCGGGAACCAGCAGTGGGCTCTGCGGTGGGCCAATGTCTACACCTTGGGCTATGACGGGCTGAGCGTGACTTTCAAGCGCGAGGAGAACGGCACATTCACGTTGCTTGGTGAGCCGCACAAGGTCATGGTGAACCGCACCCGCATGAACAAGGAGTTGAAGGGGTCCTTCAAGGCCGACATCGCTGGCCTGTTCGAGAGTGCCATGGCCTTCTACCCGATGATGCGAGATCAGTTGAACTGGAACTTGAAGAACCAGACCAACGTCGAGCTCAAGGAGATCGCCGAGCAGCACAAGATCGTGGGCCACGCCGTGTCCTATGGTGAGTTGTTTAGGCACTCCGAGCCCGCACTCGTGCAGGCTATCCTGAAAGACCCGGAGCACCCGATGCGGCACGGCCTGAACATCGCAGCCATGTTCGAGATTCACTACGCCGTGGCGGACTTTGGTGACAATGGCCGTAGTTATTTTGACGAGGAGGAAGAGGACGAAGCGCGTAACAAGGCGGTTCGCGCCCGCTTCAACAGATGGATCAGCAAGCTGGGTGGCTTCACCGTGACCACCCGTGAGGGGAAATAAAATGGGATACACTTACAAACCAAACCTTGTGTCGCTCTATGCGAACTCGCCCCGGAGCCACCACCTTGAGTATGAGCGGCCCTACTACCGGCAGGAGACGTTCAAGGCGTTTGTCACCGCTGTCTGCGAGGCGCTAGGCGGTGCGTCCTACCACAATGTCGATTACGCGAGCGCTGTGATCTACCACCCCGGAGAGGTCCATGCGCGGGGTGTTGTGGGCTACAAGGACGTGCGGGTCAAAGGCGGCGGGACGTCGGACCCTAAGTTCTACGTGCAGGCTATGGGTATCGCGAACAGCAACTACCGCGACTCGAACTGGCAGCACAGTATCCTGTCGACCAAGACGATGAAGAGCGGTGTCAAGCTTGCCGTGGAGCACCTCAAACCCATCGAGCCGCACAAGTCTTTCGCCCTAACCTCGGAGGTCGCGCGCCGGGTTATAAGCGATACCGTCGGTGATGCGAACACGGAGGCCAGAAAGTTTTTCAGGATGCTCACCGGGGAGTCTAGCTACGGCAACGACTTCAACACAGCGTTCATCCGAGAGCTTCGCAACATCACCTTTGTATCGCCAGAGGTGAATCAGAACATGGCCAACTTCTTCAACGCTGTAGACACGTGGAAAGAAGCCAAGGCCATCGCGGAGCGTGGGCTGCAGTATGTAGCGTTCATGGACAACTACGGGCAGCTGGTGGCCGACACGGCGGATGTCACCACGAAACTTTACATGGCTGCAGGGGACTTCACGCGCATCCCTGCCGAGGCGCTTCCAGAGTGGGTGCAGGGGCGCATTGCTGTGCTGCAGTTGGTGGAGCCCGAGACCTACGTGCAGGGCGTGGGCCTGCGGCTGGATGACAAGGTTTACTACGTCTCGAAGGAGGGCGTCGAGGAATGAAGAAAAGATTTGAACGCATGGCTATACTGCAGCGGATCAGGCATAGCGACCTGACCCGTGCAGCGTCGGGAAGCACCCTAACAAGGGCAACTGAGGCCATTAACGGCGCGCGACGGGTATCTGCACTGAACGCAAAGTGGACAGGCGGGCTCGAGAACGTCTACCGGGTGCTCGTCGGTGATCCTATCGAGGTCGTGTGTCTGGGCATCGACAGCGTAGACAAGGAAGCCGAAGGCACCTACGCTGATATGTCCGAACTCCCTGCGTGGATGCAGGAGCGCGTGGCTGTGCTGTCTATGATGAAGGTCGACCCGCCGCAGACCAAGGTCGAAGGCATCGGCATGCGCGTCGATGAAAGCGTGTATTGGGTGATTAAGGGAGAGGGCAATGGCTAAGTGGAAAACGGTAGAGCAAGCCTTTGACGGCGCGATCCGCGTGGTCAACTACGTCGATGGAACGCAGCGGGCGAAGGACATCTTCGGCAACGAGGGTCCAGAGACGCCCGTCATGAAGTATAGGATCGAGCAGCTTGGACCGTGGGGCTGGCAACCCGTGCCTGTCTACCACGAAGAGGCTGACGGGACGCTGACGGAGATATCGCAATGACTGACCGCACCTTAACCCCAGAGGTCTACGGCGACTTCGGGCTGTTCATGGAGCAGATGGGCCTGCGACCCAAGCAACCTGCACCGCCAGAAAAGGTCGAGACTGTTAGGCAGCCGACTAGCAACGAATGGTATAAACAAGGAAAGGAGTGCCCATTTTGACTGACGATCTTTCACCGAACATGACGCCGGAGAAACTTGACGAGATCATGTCCACGCTGCCGGAGAACATGGACGAGGGGGAGCTTTGTGCCCTGACCTTGACCATCCACAATGCCTACATGGACAACCCGAGCGAGATCATCACCAACCTGATCGCCACGATCTACTCCTTCGGTATGTCTATCGGCCTTAGCCATAACTCGATCTCTGAGGGGCTGCGACACACGGCAGACATGCAGGACGAGGACTATCGCAGGGAGATGCGGCACTAATGGCGGCGACCCCTGAGAAGAAGGTCAAAGACAAGGTGGTCGCCCAGCTTAAAGCGCTGGGTGCCTACTACTTCTACCCGGTGACGGGTGGGTTCGGTGCGTCGGGCGTGCCCGATATCATCGTGTGCTACAAGGGTCGGTTCTTTGGGTTCGAGTGCAAGGCTAACGGCAACAAGCCCACGGCACTGCAGCAGCTCAACATCGACAAGATCAACGGCGCGGGCGGCATCGCCCTCGTCATCAACGAAGACAACATGAATGAAGTCAAAACAATCTTGGAGAATACACATGGCGTTCTGGAACAACGATCAACCCGTTAGGCCGCTTCCTACCACGGAATCTCGCTCGGCTGCCTCGGCCTCTGTCATGCTCATGGATGCGGTGCGCTCAATGCCCTCGCGCCCTGCCTGCAACGCTGTCTACACAGCGCTGGCCGACAAGAAAGACCTCAGCACCGAAGACCTCGAGGCACTGGCCAACCGCATCGGTCGTCTGGCATGGGAGAGGGCGCGGGCATGACATTTCGCGTCCCCAACTTCGTGCAAGAAGTGCTCGACGAGGTCACCGAGGCCGGGCTGCAATACACCATCGAGGATGGCACTAAGCACTTCAAAATCAGGGTTGCCGGGAAGCTGGCAGCCATACTCCCCAAGGGCAAGTCGATCAAAGCGGAGAGTGATCGTCGCGTCCTACTCAACATGCGGGCACAGGTGCGCCGCGTTATCAATGAGGTGAGAGCATGAACTACAAAGGCTACATATCAGAGCGCAACCAGATGGTCTACGACATGCGCGTCGTGGAGAAGCGGACGTTTGCCTCCATCGCGAAGGAGCTTGGCGTTGGCATAGAGCGCATCAGGCAGATTGTCGCTAAGGTTGAACGCTGCAAACTGCATAAAGAGCGTCGTGATGCTGCGCCCCGTGGGTCGCTAGGGTCCATGCGGCTTACGGTGAGGCTGGAGAACGCCCTGCTCAACGAGAACGAGACAGGCACTGTTGACCTGCTGGACTTCTTTAGCCGCATCTCGCGCCAAGAGATGCGCCGCTGGCCGAACGTCGGAAACAGGAGCATTAACGAGTTTGCGGAGGAAGCAATCAAGATCGTCGGCAAAGACGCCGTGATGCGCTGGTGGAACGCAGGAGAGAACCAAAATGGACAATGAGAAGATCGTCGAGGCCGTGTCTGACCAGATGGATACGGCGATGGTAGAGATCGCCGAGGCCCTCAAGGGCGCGGTGGATCGGTATGGGGCGGATGCCGTCGATCTGGCCCTTATGGCCTTTAGGATCGAGGCGGCGCACCACCTGCTGCTAGGTGTCCTGCAGCTTATCGTGGTCTTCCTCATGTGGAAGCTGGGACGCTGGATGTGGACTGCCACGCAAGAAGGGTGGGATGCAGGCGAAGACGGTCCGGCAATGGCCCGCGCCGTCATCGTCATGGTCGGCGGCATCGTCGGCGGTCTCCTGTTCGTGGCTGGAGCCCTGCGCCTGCTGTCCATCTCGGCGTGGGTCGCGGTCTTCGGATACCCCGAGCTGCGGATCGCCATCAAGGCGCTGGAAGCGGCGGGGTTGATGTGATGACTGACGCAGAACTGACCGAACAACTCGCCGCCGCACGTCAGGACGCCAAAGAGGCCGAGGCTTATGCGGAGGAGTTGGAGAAGGAGCTAGACGCCTTCGTCTCCGGGTTTGGCTTTAAGCGCGATCAGGTCTTGGAAGCCAAGCTGGCGAAGGCGGTGGAGGCGTTGCGGGAACTGATCGACCACACCCACAACTGCGAGAAGGAACTGACAGAGGAACTGCACGGCATAGACTTCTGTGGTGAAAGTTTACCGTTGACCAAAGCCCGCGCCACCCTCGCAGAGATCAAAGGAGAGAGCCATGAGTGACGACGACCTGATCCGCAGGGGTGATGCGCTGTAT
>VFQT010000401.1_pt1 | contig 64981 bp, 53 predicted proteins | sample 3512381 | NCBI WGS metagenome assembly VFQT01 (sample SAMN10412376, study PRJNA504923) | tailings metagenome | isolation source: Relicate 2 Philex TSF3 active mining site | place: Philippines: Tuba, Benguet | collected 2017-08-29
TTCCTCCCCTCGCCCCCGGAACGGGGGAGAGGGGTCGGGGGTGAGGGGGCATGGCATCCATGCCATAGAAAAGAGATCAAAGAAAGTGGAAAGGAGAAAACGCCCACGAATCCCCAGCGTTTTATCCGTGAAAATCCGTGTTCATCCGTGGCCCAAAAACACCCCTCAACCGTGCTCATCCGTGGCTCAGCACAGCAGCTTCGAGGGGGACTTCACCCCTCACCCCCGGCCCCTCTCCCCTGCCAGGGGCGAGGGGTGCTATGCGCTCTCTACTGTAACTCAAAAACACAAAATCCTCCCCTCGCCCCCGGAACGGGTGAGAAGAGGATTCGTTGTCCGTTCAGGACGTGGCAGACAATTCGTCGCGAACACTGAATTCCAGTTTCCAGCGCCGACCTGAAGCAGCATGCACGCACCACAGTTCCAGGATCCCCAATTCGGTCAGCTGCGTGTGAAAGCGGACGGGGACCCAGCCGTCTTCAGAATCTTCATTGGCGGGCAGTGTGGCTTCCAGACTGTCTGTTTCGATCAATTCATCCGCAGTCCAGCGTGTCAGCAGGTCACCCGGGCGATCCTGTTTTCTGCCGGCAGCGCCAAAGAAACGAAATCTGGCTGGTTCACCCACGACGAGTCCGACGTCTTCGGACGGCACATCCACAGCCGTGCCTTCTTCCATGCCCTGAGCTGCCACGCAGAGGGCTTTGAGTGGCCGACCGATGCCAGGCAGTGCCAGTCCCGCCGTTTCAATACCGACGTAACAGCTGCGAGCCGCACCACCTCGGATCCGGACTCCGCCATGCAGGCGAGTCCAGCCGTAGTAGCAGGCGCCGCGAGCCACCGCAAAGTCCAGATCATCTCCGCCGTCCACAGAAACTGGCGGGCGTCCGGGGAACCACTGCTGCAGCTGATCCAGTAATCTCTGTCTCAGCAGCGGACTGCGAAAGACACCGCCATTGAACAGGACGTGACTGACGGGTGCTTCATTGCCACTGCTGGCAATGAACGCTGCCAGATGTCTGGTGATGGCGGTATCGGCTTCCCAGGGCAGGCCCAGTTCGCGGAACCCGGAGCTGCGTGGGCGCTGTGGTCGATCAGCAGGCGTGGTGGCGGGAAAAAAACCGGACAGCAGGATCTCGGCAGCCTGGCTGCGTTCCATCACGACCGACACCAGTCCTCCGATCAGCCGACGCCCGCGTCCGGGTATGGAGATGGTCTGCTGAGCGGGTCCGTCAGCGGCCAGCAACTGCTCTTTGGCATTGCGGCAGGCGTGCCACAGTGAAACGGACTGCCATGGATCCAGTTGCAGTCCCTGTTCGGCAAACAGTCCGGCAACGTAATGGGCAAGAGCCAGGTCCATGTTGTCACCACCAACCAGCAGGTGGTTTCCGACGGCAGCCCGATTCAGCGCCAATTCGCCTGCATCTTCTGCCGCTTCCACCAGTGTCAGGTCCGTGGTACCTCCGCCGACATCACAGACCAGCAGGCGATCGGTCGGCCGCAGGATTTTTCGCCAGCGTTCTCCGCAGCGCTGCAGCCATGAGTAAGTGGCTGCCTGAGGCTCCTCAAGCATCAGAAACGCATCCGGAAATCCGGCTTCGAGTGCGGCTTCGCGAGTGAGTTCGCGGGCGCTGGCGTCGAAGGAGGCTGGGACAGTCAGCACGATCGACTGCTGCTGAAAGGGAGCATCGGGGAAGGCCTGCTGCCAGGCTGCGAGCAGGTGTTCGAGGACCTGTCGGGAGGCAGCGACAGGTGAGATTCGGGGAACAGTTTCCGGGGACTGCCACGGCAGGATCGGCTGTCTTCGGTCGACTCGCGTGTGGCAGAGCCAGGATTTGGCGGCGCTGACTGTGCGTTCCGGAAACTCGGCCGCCAGACTGCGAGCAGCAGTGCCGACGGCGACACGACCGGACTGGTCCCATGGCAGACGGAACAGCCCATTCTGCACTTCGTGGTCAGCGGCAAGGTACAGGAAGGAGGGCAGTGAGGGTCGTGATTCGACGGTTTGAGCGGCGACCAGCTGCGGAATGGGCAGCAGTTGCACCTGTGCCGCATCATCTGCGAGGTCCGCATACGCGAGCACACTGTTGGTGGTGCCGAGATCGATACCGATTACGTATTGAGCAGTCATAAGTGCAGGAGCTGAAAACGAGGATGGGGCGTAAATTCTGAAGTGGAACCGGGCCGGTTGAATTATTCACGGTGCAGCAGCCTGCGGAGTCCCAGCCGCAGAATGGTCAGGACAGCCGACAGGCTTTCGCGAAAGTTGATCTTGGTGACTCCGTAGCGTCTGTCATCGAAAAAGAATGGCACTTCCTGCATGCGGGCACCGGCTTTGCGGCAGCGGAACAGAACTTCTTCCGGGATGGCGTAGCCGCGTGCAATGGCTTTCGACCAGTCAATGCGTCGCAGCAGCTGCATGCGGTAGCAGCGGAAACTGCCGCTGTTATCACGACAGGTCAACCCCAGCAGCATGCGGGCCCACATGTTGATCAGTCGACTCATGACTTTCCTGCCGAAGGACCAGCCAAGAACTCCGCCACCGGGCACGTAGCGTGAGGCGATGGCGACGTCGCAGTGTTCGCAGGCCGCGATCAGCGCGGGGATGGTATGGACGGGATGGCTGAAATCCGCATCCATATTGACCAGCAGCTCGTAGTTCTGCCGGATCCCGTACTGGAAACCGGCGGTCATGGCGGTTCCCAGCCCCAGTTTTCCCGGTCGGTGCAGGACGTGCAGCCGGGGTTCGCTGAGTTTCATTTGATCCACGAAACGGCCGGTGCCATCAGGTGAGTTGTCATCGATGACGAGGACGTGGAGATCGGGGCGCAGAGCCAGCAGCAACGGCAGCAGTTCGCGCAGATTATCGACTTCGTTGTATGTGCACAGTGTCACCAGAATACTCACGTACAGGCCTCCGCTGCATGCGAATCGGCCGGCTCAGGAAACAGCAGACGTTCCAGTCTGAGCGGTGGCAGTGCCAGTGAGCGTCGCAGATCGCGGGCTTTCTGCAGCGCAGCGGCGCGGACAGCGGGGCTGTCGGCCGATCGTCTGCGGACGCAGCGCAGCAGGATGTTTTTCGGAGTATGTTCCATGTCGATGAATTCGAGCAGCTGGACGGAGTAGCCGGCAGCGGTCATCAGAGCTGCGCGAATGGCATCCGTTGCCAGGGCACAGAAGCGTTCGCGAGTGATACCGAAGTCGGTGACAGGTCCGAGCGGGCTGGTTTGCATCAGCGAGTGCATTTCGTGCTGACAGCAGGGGACGGCCAGCACCACGCTGGCCTGCCAGTGCACGGCCTGAGCGAGAGCATCATCGGTAGCGGTATCACAGGCGTGAAGCGACACGACCAGATCCGGGGGGCATTCCGGTACAAAACCGGAGATTTCTCCGGCCTGAAACTGCAGTTCCGGCAACTGCAGGTCACTGCTGATCCGGCGGCAGGTGGCCACAACATCGTCGCGGCGATCCAGTCCGGTGATGCGGCAGTCACGCTGCAGCAGTGTGGCGAGCAGGTGGTGGGTGGCAAAGGTGAGGTAACTTTTTCCGCAGCCGAAATCGACGACGTGCAAAGTGCGGTCTGCGGGTAATGCGTCCGCAACATCGTGGATGAATTCGAGGAAGCGGTTGATCTGGCGAAATTTTCGGGAGTGGCTGGTGCGAACGGTACCATCCGCCGTCATGACTCCGGTGTGAATCAAAAACGGGCACGGCTGTCCGGCTGGGATCAGGTGATTGCGGTGGCGATCATGCAGGGGCAGGGCAGTGTCGGTGGCCGGCGTGGATGTGGGCGAGCTGAATTTTTGATGCAGTTTCCAGCGTCCATTTTTCGCAGCGACAGCCTGTGTTTCACCGTGGCTGGTAACGATCCGAATGTTGCGAAAGCGACCATCGGCCAGTTGCTGCAGGTGTAGAACGGCGTCGGCGAGGCTGAGGTTGGAGTGGAATTCCTGGGTGGTTGTGCGAGCGGCAAACTGCAGTGCAGCCGAACCTTTCAGACGAACAGGACGAACATCCACACGGATGTGCGGCGCGGCAGCAGAGGCGGGACTGCTGAAGACAGCCAGCAGCAGCTGACCTCTGGCAGCGGACTGCAGCAGTTGCTGCAGTTCATCGGCGGGATCTGCGACGTCGGTCATGGGTTCCTGTTTCCAGCAGCCTTTCGAATCACGCTTCGGTTCGCTACCCTGTGTGAAACTGCAGTCTGCTGCGGCTGAATCGGGAAGGCTTCCTTCTGCCGCTCAGGATATCAAAACAGAGCCGGTTAAGCAGACTGCAGGGGTCAATCCAGTGGGAAAGTTCCACAGAATCACGGGTACGAATCAGGCAGATCATGACACTGAACAAGAAGCAGCAGAAGCAGATAGACGCGGCAAAGAACAAGATCCAGCGGCTGCAGCAGCTCCTGAATGCGGCTCGCAGGCAGCCGGATGATCCGGCCGAGATTCCCTCGCTGGAGAAGCAGATCGCGCAGTTGAATGCCGAGATTGAGAAGATTCGGAAGGAAGGCTGAGGTTTCGGGAATGGGTGTGGAACTGCAGACGGGCAGGGCATGGCCCCGGACGGTGATCGTGATTCATCCGCGTGAGCGTCGGAGCAAGTGTTCGGTAGAGCCACTGCGGCGTGATCCGGAATACATTTTCACGACCTTCCCGCAGCCTGTGCCAGTGGATCTGACCGGTTACGTGCGGCTGGGAATTGGTGGTCCGCTGTTGTCAGCGGCAGATGCGAACAGTGGTCTGCTGCTGCTGGACGGAACCTGGAGGCGAGCCGCCGGTATGCTGCCGTTTTATGAGCATCTGCCGGTGCGGTCGCTGCCGCCCGTGAAGACAGCCTATCCAAGGAAGTCGGAAATCTATGAGGACCCGGAGGGCGGGCTGGCTACGATCGAGGCATTGTATGCGGCGCTGCGAATTCTGCGGCGACCGGCAACCGGCCTGCTGGACTCCTACTACTGGCGGCAGCAGTTCCTGCAGCTGAACGGCTGGGATTCGAATCCGGGATTTCAGGAAACCTGATTTTTGCGGGCTGCGGCTGGAAGTACTGGCCATGCGTGAGTAAGTTGGGTTCTGTAAATTCAGAACCTGAGCGGATTCCAAGTTCCGGAGCGTACCTGGCAGCATGAAGTTCTACCTGGTCAGTGACGATGAGACGGCTGCTGCGCTGATACGCACTGCGATTCTGGACCGAGGTCTGGAATTTCCTGCGGGCAATCAGTGTCGCCTTGCAGGGGTACCGGGCCTGATTCGGACTCTTGGTCAGGCCCTGGCCGCTGAGGCTCGGCAGGGCGGCGGCACCGGAACTGAGTCTCAGACCACGATTCTGCTTGTTATGCCTGAGGATGCGGAACGCGGGCTGGACGCGATCGGGCTGATTCACAACGAGCTGCACTGTCGTCTGCTGCTGATCGGGGGGATTTCGGACAGTCGCCTCGTATTGCGGGCCATGCGCCAGGGGGCGACGGAATATCTGGATCAGTCAGAGCTGGCCAGTGAGCTGAATCATGCGCTGGATCGGATTGATCAGCGCAGAGCTCGTGCATGGACCGTCGGAGTCTGGTCAGCATGCGGTGGTGCTGGCAGCAGCATCGTGGCTGCAAACCTCGCCTGCGAGCTCGCCAAAAAACCCGGATCATGTGGCCTCGTGGACCTCAAGGTCGAGGGTGGTGACCTGGCGACGCTGCTGAATCTGAAGGTGACTCATACGCTGGCTGATGCCAGTCGCAATGTCGACGGCCTCGATACCACCGTGTTAAGAACCTGTCTGGTGTCACACGGCAGCGGAGTCCAGCTGCTCTCGGCATCTGCGGACTACCCCAGTTTTGCTCCCGTGGATACTCGAGGGGTCCAGCGAGCCCTGTCCCTGCTGGGTCGGCAGGTGGACTACCTGGTGCTGGATCTGGATCGCTGTCTCAGTCATGTGGCATTTACCATGGCACAGTCAGCGGACATCCTGTTGTGTGTGATGCGCCCGGATTTCGTCTCGCTGCGACGCACCAAGCTGATGCTGGACTGGCTCGGTGAATCCGGCCTGGATCGGGGTCGTGTGCGGCTGGTGGTTAATCGCACCGGCCTGTCCGGCGAAGTCTCAGTGGCCCAGGCCACGGAAGCCCTGCAGATGAAATCGGCAGTGGATCTGCCGGATGAGGCAAAAGCGATGCTGCGGGCCGTCAATAATGGTGAACCACTGCAATTGACGGCACCCTCCGCGAAGTTCTGTCGCCGCCTGACGGAGCTGGCCCGGGAGCTGCGCGAAGCTGCCGCTCGACGCCAGAGCTGACAAGCTGGATCAGAAAACTTCAGCTTTTCCACCGACCAGGCCGAAAATCGGCCCCAATTCCCTGCAGTTCACCCGACCAGCCGGAATCACCGACACACTCGTTTCCGCCGTCAACATTGGCATATATGGACGACGGATTGGGCCGGATTTGCCGTTTCGGGCTCGAAGCGGGGTGGCGGAATACCCTTAGTGACGATTGTAACCAACGTGACAGTGGTGTCGGCGTTGCCTTTTGTTTGCTATCTCCGGGATCTGCGATCTGTCCGGGCTGTACAGGCCCGGCTGTCGTCCTTCGGAGACTGGGTTTGGAATGAGTCAGGTGCCATGCGAATCGCGAATCGGCTGATGGGATCGCGCTGGTTTCTGTTGTTTGGTGTGGGAGCTTTGGCTGTTACAGCCCTGGGCTCCGGTCTGCACGTGGTGCTGCGGGCTCAGGATGAGCCTGCGGCGGACGCCGTCGTACCGGAGCTGCCGTCGAAGCTTGAAAATCCTTCGCTGCGACTGAACCGGGCTGCCAGTCTGGTGCAGAAGCTGACGGAATCGGATGCGGCGTTTGAGGTGATCCTTGGCCAGAGCCGTACGATGGTTCTGGAGCAGCCACTGGCATGGCAGGAAGAGGGCGATGCCCCGGTGCCGTCCGTCTCGGTGTCTGAACCCGGGGTGGCGGATGTCCTGCTGATTGGTGCACGACAGTTGCGTATTTTGGGTCGCAGGCTGGGTACAACAGATCTGACGATCAGTACCGGGAACGGGGAACTGGTGACATTTGAAGTTCGGGTGGTGCTGGACCTGCGTCTGCTGGAAGCCCGACTGCGGCAGTTGTTTCCGGATGCTTCGGTACAGCTGGCACATCTGGGACCGAAGCTGCTGGTGGAAGGGGAGGCCCGGGATGCACAGCAGCTGGCACGGATCAACGACGTGCTGAAGAAGACTGTGCAGACCGCTGTTTCGTCGGGCGGTGGTTCCGGGTCCGGCGCGTCTCAGGGATATGCGGTCCTGCCCGGCGCAGCACGCGGGATTCGTGCGGCGGCAAAGCCCGACGATGTCCCGCTGGACGAGGCGGTGGAGACGGGCGAGTATGGAGTGCTGCGGCGAGTATCCCGAGGGCGTCACCAGGACGCTGCTCCGGACGAACGACCAGCTCAGGAAGCTCCTGCGGATGCAGAACAGGGCAGCATGTCGTCGGGGGAATCAGACAGTGTGCCGCTGACGACCAGCAAAGGCGGATCTCCCGGTGGCGGCAGCCCGCAGGAAGTGGAGATCATCAACCTGATGAGGATTCCGGGACCGCAGCAGGTCATGCTGATGGTACAGATTGCGGAGTTGAACCGCACGGCGTATCGGCAGATCGGTTCAGACCTGCTGTTTGCAGATTCCGGCAACCTGACAGGCACTCGCCTGACGGGAGCGGCTGCGGGCAGTGCAACGGCGACCGGGGCTGGTGTTTTTGGCAGTGCGACGGCGAATGCTGGTGGCGGATCAGCCTCAACCACGGCTTTTGGAATTTTTGAAGGCATTGGATTTCAGGCATTTATCTCGGCTCTGCGGCGGAACAGTGTCCTGAAGGTGCTCGCGGAACCAAACCTTGTGGCGATGCACGGACATCGGGCTGATTTTCTGGCAGGCGGTGAATTCCCGGTGCCGGTACCTCAGTCGGGAGCCGGCGGCGGAACTCCGACAGTCACCATTCAGTACAAAAAATTCGGGGTGCAGCTGGCTTTCGTGCCTTACGTGCTGGACGGTGATCTGATTCGGATGGAAGTGGATCCCGAAGTCAGCTCCATCGACTACTCTCTTGGAACACAGGTCAGTGGTGTCAGCGTACCTGGCCTGAACACTCGACGCTCACACACCACGGTCGAGATGCGGGAAGGCCAGACGCTGGCGATTGCCGGTCTGATGCAGGTGGATCTGGCGGGTCGGACCGACCGTATTCCCGGGATGGGCGATCTGCCCTATATCGGTCCGTTCTTCAGCAACACCACGAATCAGCGGGTGGAAAAGGAGCTGATTGTGCTGGTGACTCCGCATCTGGTGGCGGCGGTGAACGCCGAGGAGCTGGGGCCACTGCCGGGTGCCGAAGTGTATGAACCCAACGACCTGGAATTCTATCTGTTGAATCGGATCGAAGGTCACACCGGACATGCGGAGTTTCGTTCAACAACGAATGGTGAGGACCCGCTCGGCTGTTTCCGGAAGATGCAGGTGGAAAGCAACTACATTCAGGGCCCTCACGGATTTTCTCAGTGAAGCCGGAAGTACAGGGAGATAAAGCGATGAATCAGCGAAGGCGATGGGTGCGTGCCGGCGGGCTGCTGCTTGTGACAGCAGCGTGTGTACGTCCCGCAGTGGCCCAGGATGGCTTGTCAGAGCGCAGCGTACTGACACCGGTATCGGCGACAGAAGTGCCGCCCGTGCCCGCACCGGACCAGGTTTCACCGATTCCGGCCGTGCCATATGACTCAGAGGCAGCAGAACCGGGCGTGGTCCCGCCGCTGGCTGCCGGCAGCGGAGTGCGGCGGGCTGCCGATGTGCGGTGTGCAGATGCCGGTTGTGCAGAGTCTGCTGAAGGCGGGTTTTCCGCGTGGATGCAAAAGCAGCGCGCGAAGTGGCGGGATCGCATGTACGGATACCCTGAAGAGTTCCAGCGTCCGCCGGTGGGTATGGCTGTGCATGGTCTGCTGGAACAGCAGCGTCAGCAGGCACAACCTGCCCGTATGACTCTGTATCGCTATGACTTTAAAGCCGGCAGTTCGGATCTGAATGATGCCGGACGAGCGCGACTGGCCCGCATCAGTCGGCTGCTGCGGGGACAGCAGTGCCCGGTCCTTGTCGAAGCATCCGGAGCGGGACCGATTCTGGACACCGCCAGACGTCAGGCTGTTCAGGAACTTCTGGCGAGCCTGCAATCAGCAGTTTCAGCCGAGTCCGTACAAACGATTGGCGGCGCTGAATATTCGCTGGACAGTGAGTCGGCGCTGCTGATTCATGCCAATCGGCTGCAGCAGACGAAGTCGCGCGGCAGTTCCTCGGGCGCAGCCGGATCCGGCGGCCTGAGCAGCGGGGCATCGCAGTCCGGGGGACTTGTGCAGTAAGGACTGAGAACAGGCTGCTGAACACTGTCTGCGGGGAAAATTGCCATGAACAAAAAGTCGTTTCAACTGGGTATCTGTTTTTCCGTGATGGTTGCCCTGACCGTACCGGGCTGCCAGTCAACCGGGCGCAGTCGTGTCACTGCCACTGCTCCTAAACCTGCAGCGGACACACTGGACGAGGATCTGACGGCAGGCCAGGTCGCCGATATCCAGACTTCCCTGGCGCGGACGATGGAGCAGCGGGGTGACCTGAAGGCGGCACGAGCCGCATATGGTCGGGTACTTGAGCGTGATCCGGCGAACGCCACAGCGGCATGGCGGATGGCTGTTGTGACGGACCGGCAGGGACATTTCGATAAGTCGGAACCACTGTATCAGCGGGCGCTGAAGGCCGAACCGAAGAATGCTGCGGTCCTGTGCGACTATGGCTACTCGCTGTATCTGCAGCGACGCTGGTCCGAGTCCGAGCAGGCACTGAAGCAGGCTGCTGAGCTGGCCCCCGATGATGCTCGGATCCAGAATAACCTGGGGCTGCTGTATGCCAACACCGAACGCTCACGTGAGGCAGTGCTGGCATTTCAGCGAGCCGGCTGCACCCCCGAACAAACGCGCACAAACATTGCCGTGGCGGCAGCCATGAACGGCCGCACACAGGAAGCCCGCTGGATGTTTGAACGCGTCCTGGAAGATAACCCCGAATCGCCGACTGCCAACCGCGGTCTGCAGGCCCTGGCGGCAGTCACCGAAACCGACGCAGGTGTGCGACAGGTGGGTTATGAGTCCGAGACCAGTGAGTCCGGCAGAGATTGAACGCTGAACCGAAGCTGCAGCCCCGGGCCGGATTTCCCGTGCTGCGGGGCAGTGGCGGTCGCCGGAAAGACGAATCACCGGCGGTGATACCGGGTGGTCATGAACTGCTGCCACTGACCATCCGGATTCAGCACTTGTGAGTGCATCTGACGCTGATCATCGCTGACAAATTCGATGATGTCCCTGAAGAGCGTCAGGGAACCATCACCGGCAAATGATGGTCCATCGGCTTCCAGCACCAACTGCCGACCATCTTCTGAAAAGTGGCCCCGGTAGAGCCACAGGTGGGTCATCGTGGACCCAATAAATGTGCCGACGAAGGCGTTATGCGCAGGATCAAAGCCGAGTGTCATGACCGAATCGCAGCCACCATCAGGAGTGCTGCCTTTCCCTTCGGCAATCACCCACAGCCCGCCGAGCGTTCGGACGACTTCATGGCCTGACAATTGAAACACAGGCTGATCAGGTGACATGCGACATTCGCTGGCGACTGTCCATTCACCGATCATTCGCTGCAGCCACTGGTGTTCTGCTGCGGGTTCTGCAGAGTGCATGACTTGTTCTTCATCTGAATACAGGAGGTGCCGGATGCAGGTTTGCACAATCTACCCGCACCCTGTCACATCAATGTCAGGCTTCCGAAGAATTCCCGAAATTGCAACTGACTTCCGCACTCATTCCACCAGATATACCAGCCCGGCTTTGGCGAATTCATAGCCACTGGGACTAAGCGTCATATCGCCGTTGCCTGACCATTTGACGTTGCCGATGACAAACTGCGTGTTGAAGACACCCTGACCTGTCAGTGTCAACTGGCTCCATTTGCTGTAGATCGTGCCGACGACCTGTCCGGAGACAGCATTTCCGGCAACGGTCACCGCACTGTCGTTGATGCGTCGCAGGTAAAACAGCATGCCGTGGAAGGGACTGGATGGATTGTTCAGGGCTCGCAGAGTTGCGTTTGAAGTGACCGTGATGCCGCCGCGCTGGGCATTGTTGGTGGGCGGCAGTGTTTCCCCATCCTGGCTGTCAGGCAGGCCTGTTGCAGGATTGTAATCCTTCAGCGTGATGTAAAACATGACGCCGTTGGCCACAACGTTGCCACCGGTGATTTTCAGTTCGCCGCCGGTAATCACGTAGATGCCCGGCTGAAAGGTGACATTGCCTCCGGAGATATTGATTTCTGAGTAGATGCCGGGCTGCAATGTCCCCGTGTAACCGGTTGAGCTGATCTGGACTCGTCCCCGACTGGTCGCATTGACTCCGGTGGAAATTGTCGGAGTCGGCAAATTGATCAGGGGGTCCGGGACCAGGGGCACCTGGCATCGCAGCGGCTGGTCTCCGCCGGCCAGATAGGGCAGAAATCCGGCCGGGTTGTTCACTCCGCCACAGATGCGAAAACTGCGTCCGCGAAACGTACCATTTGAACCGATGTTGCCGGCATAGCCGTTGATGGCTCCGGGTACCGATGAACCGTTTTCGTCGACGCCCCAGCCCTGCGAATTCGTGATCACTCCGCCGTCAATCACCAGTTGCCCATTGCCCACGCAATTGAGCCCGGGGGAATAACGTTTGTCGAGGGCAATGATCATTTCGGGTGACGAAACGGAACGATATCCGGCGACAGCCCGAGCGTTGACAACGGGAGCAAGGGAATTGGCAAACGAGCTGAACAGTGTGTTTGAGGATTGCAACTGAATGACTGCTTCGCAGTAACCGTAGCGACCGGCATAGGGTCCGGTAGCCGGCGGCATGTGAAGACTGAGCGTGCCCCCGGTCAGATTGTTGTACTGCTGAATGAACTGCTGAGCGTCGGCTGTGGCGGAAGAGCCGGACATCTGCCGCACCAGTGCCTGAGCGGCGGCGAGCGCGGCGGAGTCGATGGCATTCTGAGCACGGCGGCGGGTATCCATCACCACTCCGGTTTCCACGATCAGCAGCAGCATACCGACCATCGCGGCAGCGCCGATGGCGGTCACGATCAGAACAGTGCCTCGTCGCGAGTGCGAATGAGAACGTTGTGCGGTCTGAGAAAAACGTCGCATGACGAAGACTCCTGATCAATGAACAATCGGCATGGTGGAGCGCGCCTGGAGCGGGACGTTTTTGCTGCCCACAACGACCCCCAGCAGAGAACTGAACCGACCGGTGACAGTCGCACGGACTCGCTGCTCGGCGGCATTTCCGCCATCGATCCACTCCAGCTGCACCTGAAAACTGCTGGTGGCTGAACCACCGGCGATGGGCCGCAGGGTATTGGCAATGGGGTGATTATCACTGATCTGAAATGTCTGAGTGGCTGGTCCCCAGACGGGCAATTCGGGTCCCGCATCTGCACCGCGAACGATGGCCAGCCTGACAACCTGGCGAGCAACGTGGGAGACCAGGTTTCGTCGCAGAGTCGCACTGCCGAAGTCAAAGATCCCCACAAACAGCACAGTCCACGCGCCCATGATGGCGGTGGCTTCCAGCATGGCTGCACCGCGACGGCGGTTGCTGCTGCTGCTTTGACGGGGCGATGAATGATTGAGCATGGACAGTCCCTGTCAGCACGGGAGGGAATTGGTGGTTCATCGAACCATCGGCAGCACCGTGGTGCGTGAGATGGAGATAGAACTGGGTATGAAGCCCCAGTTGACGACAGTGCGAAAAGGGTACGTGACGGCGACGCGGACTCGGCCATGCGGCCACGTGCCTTCGGACGTGATCTGAACGCTGAGGTTCTGCGGATTAAAACCGGGAACTGAACTGAATTCCTCTTCCACTTTGGCTTTGCAGGTCGTCATGAAGGACTGGGATGTGTAGCTGTCCCAGGGGTGGATGCAGCCATACCCGGCACCAGCACGCGACGCATTGCAGACGGCCACTGATGTGGAAGCAAATCGTCCATAATCAGCGGTCCCGGCAAGCATGACAACGAGGATGGGCAGGACGACGGCAAATTCCACGGCAGCAGCACCGCTACGGGTCTCAGCTGCAGTTGCCGTGCGACTTCGGAGGCCGTTGTGTTTCGGTCGCAGGTTTCGGGATTTCAGCATGGGAATGTTCCGGAGGATTGCAGTGGTAAAGCACCGGGCAGCCGAAAAGAGGTTTCCGGCAGCCCGGCAGACGGTCATCTCCCCATGACCGTGATTTCGCGGGCTGTGCTGACGACTACTTCGGAATCAGGTTCCTGCGACTGTTCGTCAGTCGGAATCGTCCGGTTTCCTCTGGGGATCATCACAACGGGCGAAATTGCCCCGCCACGAATCATCAGGACGGGGAATGGCTTCGAGCTTGCGGCAGGTTTTTTTGCCAGCTGCAGTGCGGCTGGCTGAGCGTCGGTGGTGGACACCTGCGACTGCGGATTTTTCTCAGCCAGTTCTCCTGTGACATCGGATGTGGCGGCGGAGTCGTCAAGGCCACGGTGCTCACTGGTCAGCGACGATACGGTGACCTGTGAGACATCTGTGAGCGCTTCATCGAGGGGGTTACGCAGCGTCAGTCTGAGGACTCCCTTATTCTGTCCCAGGTCCAGTTCCTGAGCCTGCTGGGGGGTGACCACCAGTGTGACGGTCCGCATCTGTTTCAGGTCCATCATGTTTTCGCTGGGGGCTTCGATATTCTGGTCGACAGCCAGCACCGTGACATTCTGCAGCAGCGTGATTGTGCGACCACCTCCGGACGGGTCTTCGTGGCCTGAACCGTGCATTGTCAGCACGACGTCGACTTTATTTCCGGGCATGACAAACCCGGTCACGCCAGAGCTGACGTTGGGAGTCTGGATGGAGACCGCGCGCATACCTTTGGGGATGAGCGGTGGCAGACCACGACCGACACCGGGTTCAGTGAGTCTGCCGCTGAGCAGGAGTTCACCGCGAGCCAGGTTATCGCGGGAGGTGCGTCCCACGGCATCTTCGATTTTGCGTACAGCACCTTCGGGGATGGCATCCGCGGGGAATCGGCTGATCTTCAGATGCAAAGGCTCGATCACTGTCCCCCACGGCAGGTCTGCGGTTGAGGTCACCACTTCCAGTGTGGGTACGTCTTCCCCGGCACGACGCTGAGAAATAAACGCCCCAACGGCAGAAACGAGTCCGAAGATCACAGCAAAAGCGCCCACAAGGATGGTTCGAGTCTGCATGGCTGAATGTCCGAAGAACAGGATACTGAAAGTTCTGCAGGTAGAAGGCAGCAGGAGCGGACTGAATCCGCCAGCAGATTGTCCGGAAAGTTATTTTTGCAGATTTCCGAAGATCTCATTCACCTGAATCATGGCTGGTCCGAGGATGACCAGCAGGATCGCGGGGAAGATGAACAGCAGGGTTGGGAACAGCACTTTGGTAGCGGCTTTCTGGGCCATGGCTTCGGCGTACTGCTGTCGTTTCAGCCGCAGACCTTCAGAAAACTTGTCGAGTGTTCGCGCCATGCTGGATCCGTATTTTTCGGCAGTCATGACGACAGCGGCAAGATTCTGCAGCTCGGGCAGATCTGAGCGGTTGCCGAATTTCTGCAGCGATTCGGCAAGTTTTGTTCCCAGTTGTACTTCTCGTTCGACAATACGCATTTCGGCAGCCAGCAGCGGGTGGGCAGCCTGCAGCTCTTCGACGACGCGGGCGACAGCCGCTATCAGACTCAGCCCCCCACTCAGGCAGATCACGATCAGGTCACAGGCATCGGGCAGAGACCTGCGGAGTGCTGTCTGACGAAAGGATTTGCGTCGATCCAGCCAGAAGCTGGGCGCGATCAGTCCGAAGACACCGGCCATGGAGCCACCGATCAGCGATTTTTCCATAGGGAAAAACCCAAGGATTGCGATCAGGATCGAGATGACCAGTGGTCCGGCGATGAGCAGGAATTTGATACCCAGAAACACCGTCATGGCGCTGGGGCTGTAAAGTCCGGCGTGCAGCAGTCTGGTGGCCAGTTTTGACCGTTCTTCGGCGTCATTGGGCAGCAACGTCTGTCCAACTTTCGGCAGAGTCGTCTGTACAATCTGCCGGATATTCTCAACGAGCTGCGGATCATCGGGGGAACCGGGCTGGATGCTGAGCGATCGCAGTCGCTGCTCGGTCTGTTCGGTCTTTTTCTTCAGCAGCATGTACAGCAGACCGGTCAGTCCGCTGGCCATGGCGGCGGCAAACAGTACGGGCACCCACATTTTCAGGTCCGTTCTTCAGAAGTCGAAATTGACAATTTTTCTGATCCACAGCCAGCCAAGTCCCATGCTGCCGGCCATACCGACCAGCAGTTCGGGATGATCAAGCAGGCTCTGGGTGTAGTCACGGTTGAGAAAGATCATGATGACGAGCAGAAAGGGGGGCAGGGCCATCAGGATCAGCGCCTGCAGTCGACCTTCCGCGGTGAGCGTGTTAATCAGCCCCATAATGCGAAATCGTTCGCGAACAACGTGGGACAGTCCCTGCAGAATTTCGCTCAGGTTTCCACCAACCTGTCGCTGGACGAGTACGGCCACAACAAAAATCTTCAATTCGATGATGCCACAGCGTCGGGCCAGCTGTCGCATGGCGATTTCAGGATCAAGTCCCAGGTTCTGCTGTTCGGCACACAGCATAAATTCTTCAGCGATGGGAGCAGGGAAGTCGACTGCCACCGCCTGCATGGACTGGGTCATGGACTGTCCGGCCCGCAGAGTACTGCTCATCAGTTCAAAAGCATCTGCCAGCTGAGATCGCAACTGCCCCTGGCGGGCATCTCTGAGGAATCGCACGCGGACGAGCGGCATGGCAGCTGCTGCAGCGCCAGCCAGCAGGGCCAGCAGGATGCTGCCGCGCAGCAGGAAAGCGAGCATCGCGACGACAATCCCGGCCAGGGCCATGTTGCGATACAGAGTCGCGGGCTTTGTTGTGAGCCCGGCCTGATCGAGCATGTCGCGAATTTTTTCGTGCCAGGTGCGATGATCTTCCGAAGCATCAATCAGCTGATGCAGATCTGCCTGGCTCATCTCACGCAGCATTGAGCTTTTTGCACGAGCGCGCTGGGCACCGCGGAGCTCTTCTTCGATGCGACTGCGCAGCTTCTGACGATCTCGAAACAGAACGTCCGATGCCAGCGAATACAGGGCCACGACGCAGAAAATTGCGGCAAAAAACGTCGATATGACAAACAGATTCAGTCCCATGATCCCCCCCGGGCGCGTCGTGGTTCGCAGCGATGCCCAACCAGTTCAGCAGGTCATCAGTGAGCGTCGATCGAACAGCCCCGGTGACAGGCGAATGCCCATGGATTCGAGGTGTTCGAGGCAATGCGGGCGGATTCCGGTACTCATGAACACTCCGGAGGCAATTCCCTCAGCATTCAGCCCTGTCTGTTTGAAGACGAACAGATCGTGCATGGTGATGTTGTCACCCTCCATACCAGTGATTTCCGAGATCTTCATGACCTTTCTGGTACCACCGGTGAGGCGAGCGGCCTGCACAACGAGGTGCACAGCGGAAGCGATCTGTTTGCGAATCACCCAGATGGGCAGATCGAAGCCGGCCATACCGACCATCATTTCAAGGCGACTGATGGCATCACGAGTGTCGTTGGCATGCAGCGTGGTCATGGAGCCATCGTGACCGGTGTTCATGGCCTGGAGCATATCGAGGGCTTCGGGACCGCGGGACTCACCCACCACCAGTCGATCCGGCCGCATTCGCAGTGCATTTCGTGCGAGATCGCGGCAGGTGACAGCTCCCTGCCCTTCCACATTGGGCGGTCTCGTTTCCATTCGCACGACATGGGATTGCTGCAGCCTGAGTTCAGCAGCATCCTCGATTGTGGCGATGCGTTCGTGGTCCGGGATGTAGCCGGACAGCATATTGAGGAGTGTTGTTTTTCCGGAGCCGGTGCCTCCGGAGATGAGGACATTGAGTCGTGCTTTGACAGCCCCGGCAAGGAACTCAATCATTTCCGCGGCGACAGATTTTTTGGAGATCAGGTCGTCAGCCTTAAGCGGTCGATCCGGGAAGCGTCGAATGGAGACGAGTGAGCCATCGAGTGCCAGTGGCGGGATGATGGCATTAACGCGGCTGCCATCTGCCAGGCGGGCGTCGACCATCGGACTGGTTGCATCGACTCGCCGACCTACACGACTGACAATTCGCTGAATAATCTGAAGCAGGTGATCGTCGCTGGCAAACGTCACATCCGATTTTTCAAGTCGTCCGCGTCGTTCGCAGAAGATGGTTTTGGGTCCGTTGATGAGGATGTCACTGATGGAGGGGTCCCGCAGCAGTTGTTCGAGCGGACCGAGTCCGAAGGTTTCATCCATCACTTCGCTGACGAGCAGCTCGCGATCTGCGGCACTGAGCAGATGGCTGGACTGTCGGCAGAGTTCTTCTGCCGCCAGCCGTATTTCGGCACGCAGCTCTGTTTCGGAGCGGGTACCGACAGTTGACAGGTCGAGGCTGCCGATGAGCCGTCTGTGCAGCTCGCAGCGGGTGGCGTCATCGATGCGACGCGGGGTCGCTGCGGGGGCGGGGGAGGATTCAGGTCGCGGACTGGCCGCTTCGACTCCGGCCAGCCGTGGATTCGGGTGGCTGGGGGCTGAATTCTGAAATACTGCCATCCGCGGGTCTGTTGGAAAAACCGGCGAAGGCGCAACGACCGGGGAAGCAGTCATGAGCGCGAATCCGAAAAAATGGCGGGGAAGAAAAACAACCGGGCCGTCTGCAGTTTCCAGTCTGCAGACGACCCGGTTGGCGACCACCTTCCCGTAGCCGTGTTGGAAATGATCGCAGCAATACAACAGCGGGCATCCGAACCCGCTCGAGATCTGACCGCTGTGGCAGGCAGCGGACTATGTGTCTGGAAAAGCAGACCGAATGCTGATCAGCAGCAACTGAATCAGCGTTCCGGCAGCAATCATCAACCCGAATGGCAGCAGGCGACTGCGGTGAATTGAACTCTGCAGTGCCTGTTCAACGGGCAATCGGGGCTGTGGGTTATGGGCGAGCTGTGGCTGCGACAGCCGTCGCAGCCCGGCAAAGGCCCAGCCAGCCAGTCCTGCCAGAATCAGTACCTGCAGAGCAAACAAAGCTCCAAGCCACGCACCGATTCCGGCCATCAGTTTGACATCTCCGGCCCCCATGCCACCGGCAGACCATGCCGGCACAAGGGGCAGGCTGGCAGCCAGCAGTCCGCACACGCTGCGGGTGACCCCGTCAGCAGCACCGCAGGCCAGATGCCAGAGGAGCCCCGACAGAACCAGCGGCAGGGTCAGCTGATTGGGCAGCCGAAAACCGCGAAGATCAGAGACGGCACCGATGATCACCGCTGCCGAAACCACCGCAGCGGGAACGATATCGACGAGCAGAGCCGACATCAGAAGGTCAGTCCTTCAAATGTATCGGAGACGCGGCCACCGAGCGTGCCAACGGCAGCCACGGCAACAATGGCGATCAGCGCGACCATCAGGCCGTACTCCACCATCGTGGCACCTTCTTCACGAACCAACAGACGACGAACAGCAGAAATGAACTTTGACATCAGAGGAACTCCTGGAAATTGATCGGCACAAGTCGGGAAGATTTGACCGGGCTTACCGGTCCGTTTCAGCAATCTTTTCTGCTGACTGAATCAGAAGGTGAGTCCTTCGAATGTATCGGAGACGCGGCCACCGAGCGTGCCAACGGCAGCCACGGCAACAATGGCGATCAGCGCGACCATCAGGCCGTACTCCACCATCGTGGCACCTTCTTCACGAACCAGCAGACGACGTACAGCAGAGATGAACTTTGACATAGCAACACTTCCTGAACACGGAACAACCAGGGAATACCGCAGTGCGCAGAACGTCTGCGCACAAAGAACACAGCAGGACATTTTGGCGTGGCACGCAGCAGAGCAGCGCGTGCCGCCCGGGATGTCGCAAAGCTCTGAGCGACAGCCCGCTGATGACGTCAGCATGCTGCTGACCATCATTTTGTTTCAGACTCGCAGTCTCGTGCGTGTCTGCGGAGTTAAGGCTGAAAACCGCCCGTCAACCGCCAGTCTATTTTTCAAAATCTTTTTTTGTGAAATTCGGGGAGCTGTAGCGGTTGCAGCGAATGATCGGGCGAAATGGCAGTTTCGGGAGCCTGGGCTGGCCTGAAAAGGCCTCAGCCAGCTCCGAAAAACCCCCGCCAGGCGATGTCCAGGGCGGCCGCATTGATTTCGAGTGGTCGGCTGTAGTAACGACTCAGATCCCGCATACGTTCAATCAGATCCCTTGGTTCGCTGCACCGCAGCTCGCGATTTTCGCGGTGATACCTGTCCAGAATGGACTGCAGCAACTGCTCATCCACCGTCACTCCGCAACGCGCCGCATAGTTGCGAAAAATTGCGGCGTACTGTTCCGGACTGGGTGACTTCAGATTCAGGCGATAGCCCATCCGCCGCAAAAAAGCGGGATCAGTGACGTCTTCCGGGTTCAGGTTGGTGGCAAACATCAGCAGATTTCGGACGGGCACACAGATCTTCTGACCGGTCTGCAACGTGAGATAATCGATGTGATATTCCATGGGAACGATCCAGCGGTTCAGCATGTCGGCCGGCCTGACCTGCTGCCGACCGAAGTCGTCAATCAGCAGAATTCCGCAGTTGGATTTCAGCTGAATGGGCGATTCGTAGAACCGCAGTGACGGACTCCATGCCAGGTCCATATCCTGCAGTCGCAGCTCTCCGCCCACAACCACCAGTGGAGGTCGTATTCGAATCCAGCGCTGGTCTGCGCTGCGATTGGCGACAGGCTGCTCAAGGACTTCGTGGACCTGAGCATCAAAGATGCGAATGACCTGCTGCTCGATGGCAATGCAGTACGGCACCCAGACGCCCTCCGTGAGAGCCTTGCGGAGGCTGAGACAGATGGAGGTTTTTCCGTTGCCGGCAGGCCCGTAGACAAACAGGCTGCGATTGCCGGTAACGGCCAGCCCGGCCAGCATGCGGGCTTCTTCGGTCAGAGTGAGTGCTGCGAGAGATTCGGAAATTTTTTCCGGATCAACGGGAGGTCGGGCGGCAGCCTGGTACTCCACAGAAGCAGCATAGGCTTCCAGCGAGACCGGGGCCGGCCCAACGTATCCGGACACCTCCATGGCCCGAGTGGCACGGTCACGGCCCTTCTGGGAAAGCGTAAAGCGGAAACCAATTGGACCACTGCTGCCAAGGATTTCGACAAGGTTATCCTTGCGCAGTTCTTCCAGCATTTCAGCAACCAGCGGTATCGGCAGCAGCATGCGAGCTGCGGCCGCTTCTGTGGTCGTCTGAGACGACGTGTAGCAGATCTTCAGCAGCAATGAATGCAGAACTTCACGGTCAATGCCTGTATCACGCAGTGAACCGGGAACAACGGGTGCCAGGATGCCACCGGCATCACTCAGCGGAAAACTTGAGACTGGACTGTTCATACAGGACACTCGCTGGATATTGCTGACAAAGTGATCGGTCACAGAAGGCCGATCGTCTGCTGCAGTCCGCCTTCAGCGTCCGCCGGTTTCCAGAAATGTCAGCAGATCAGCCAGTTCCTGGGGACTGAGAATCGCAGCAATCCCGTTCGGCATCGGGGAAACAGCCGACGGCAGGACCTGCACGATTGCGGATCGCTCCAGATGCAGCTGTTTCTGAGCATCAACTGTGAGGGTGATCTCACCGGCAGATTCTCCCGTAATGATGCCCCCGACCACTCGACCGTCTTCCAGTTCAATGACGACGGGTTCATAGCCACGCACGATACTGGCACTGGGAAAGAGGATGGCTTCCAGCAGATCGCGGCGATTGCGGGCTTTTCCGATACTGGTCAGATCCGGCCCCAGCATTCCGCCACCATAGCCCAGTTTGTGACACGAGTTACACGCCGCCTTGCGGCTCATAAACACTTCATGCCCGCGTCGCAGATCTCCGAGAGGCAGCGACTGCAGAGTTTTTTCCAGCACTGCAGTCTGCTCTTCGATGCTGGCATTAAGCTCTTTCCGCAAAGTCTGGCCGGCGGACTGAACAGCAGCTGGGTACTTTGCCAGCAGTGTCTGGATCAGGTCGGCACGCAGGCCTCGCAATCCCTGCGACTCAGCCAGAGCCGACAGCAGCAGCATACCGCGAGCTTCGTCAGCATGCTGCTCAAAAGCCGGCAGCAGTTTGGGCAGCTCCATGGGTCCGACACTGCGAGTCAGGGGGATCAGTGTGTCGATTTGTGCCGTGGTGAGGCTGGCCGACGCCAGTCGACGAGCCGCCAGACCTCGCTGCTCAGCAGGCAGGTCGGACTGCAGCGAGCTGCACAGCAGGCTGAAGGAAGTTTCCGACAGCGGCAGGCCGCTGCCAGCCGCGTCAATCGCAGCCAGGCGCAACTCCGTGGACAACTCGGACTGTGCCCCGATTGCCGACAGAGCCTGTTTCAGCGGAGTGTGCCCATCTTTGGGCTGGGGCAGGTTTTCGGCAGCGGCAATCAGCAGTGGCAATTCCGCGGCCGAGGCCTGGGGCAGCAGGGCCGCAACTGCATCGAGCCAGCCAGCGGGGGTGGCGGTCAGTGTTGTGTCAGCCAAAGCCTGCAACGCAAGTCGCCGAGCGGCCGGCCTGGTGGCCGGGTTCAGTTGTTCCTGAAGCAGCGTCTGAATATCTGCGGCGGACGCCAGTCTGGCCAGCAGTCCGCGGAACACCGTCTGCTGCTCAGCAGTCAGGGTTTCTGCTGCGTTCAGTTTTTCAGCAAAATACGTTCGCAGTGACGGTCCCCAGTCCGGGTGGCGTCCAATAATCCAGATGGCCGTGGATCGCAGTGCTTCACCGGGATTTTCCAGCAGCGTCAGGACATCGACTGTCTGCAATCCTCCGCCGGACATCTGGTCCAGTGCCGTCAGCGCCGCCCGCTGTTCTGTCGGAATCCGTGATGCCAGCCCTTTCCGAACGAGATCCGGTTGCCCGATCTCGATCAGTGCATAGATCAGGGCATGTTCACGAATGCGAGCTGCAGCCTCCGCCGGAGCCCCGGCGGCATCAGTGCGTCCTGCGGGCAGATCACCGGCAAGTTCCAGCAGGGGCTGCACGGCTGCCGGGTTTTTCAGTCGGCCAACGGCTTCAAGGGCGGCTCGTGCAGGGCCCGGCTCATCGCCGGCCGCCATTTTCAGAAGTGCAGCCAGTGAGTTTTGATGGCGGAACAGTCCGATTGTGTGAGCAGCGGCCTGACGGACGCTGGCATCAGAATCAGCAAGTGCGACAGCGGCGGCGGTGGCCGCGGATTCAGTACTGGTCATACCGGCAAGCGTCCAGACGGCTCGACGGCGGACAGCGGGCACCGGATGCTCAGTCAGCAGCGTCTGCAGGGCAGGCACGGCGGTCTCCGCCAGCAGTCGGAGCTGTTCCGTGGCTCGCCGCTGCACAAACAGTCGCTCATCAACCAGCCTGGCAGCCAGTTGCTGCGGTGACTGATTCTGCCACGTCAGCTGCAGCCCCAGTGCATCGCTGACAGCCGGCGAATTTCGGCGACGCACTCGATAAATGGCTCCCAGCACATCCGGCTTGGCCAGCTGCGACGTCGGGCAGCACACCTTGTACCAGCCGCCCGTATCAACGATCAACAGACTGCCATCCGCATCCTCGAACACATCCGTCGGGTGAAAGTCCGGATGATCACAGGCCAGAAATTCCGTGTCCTCTGTGCGATACGTGGGCCCATCAGGAATCAAGCGGTGCTGCACAACCTTGTGCAGGTTGAAGTAGCAGGCGAACAATTGCTGATCGTGACCGCCGCCGAACAGCTGCTCACTGCCGGCTATCAGCCCGCAGGGCGCTGCCGCCCCCTGGTGGCTGAGCACTGGCATGACATCACCGGTCATCGGATGTGCGTAGATGGAGGAATGTTTCTTGCCGTAAACTCCACCATAGATGGCGTGAATCAGGCCGTCGCGACGGCCGGCTTCCGGAAGCTGGAAAAAGGTACAGCTGAGAAATCGTTCTCCGTTCTGCAGAAACGCCACGTTCACGGGATTGTCCATACCTCCGGTCAGCACCGTTTCGATGTGGGTGCCGTCGGGGTGAGCGCGAAAAATGTGGGATGACTGAGTTTTCAGCAGACTGCCGTCAGCCAGCTGGTGCTGCTGCTCGGCGAAAGCCCCCTTGCACCAGTACAGTCGCCCGTCGAGTCCGAGGTAGGGACCGTGGAGATCATTTCCGCAGCCGGTCAGAGTTTTCCCGTCGAACCAGACTTCGCGTCGATCCGCCACACCGTCATCGTTATCGTCCGTCAGTTTCCAGATTTCGGGCGGGGCAGCGACATAGAGTGACCCGGCGTGCCAGAGGCAGCCTTCGGGGAACATCATGCGATCAGCAAAAAGTGTGCTGCGGTCGTAGACACCATCACCATCCGTATCCTCGAGGCGACGAATGCGATGCGGTTTCTGCTCCAGTTGCTGCTCGGCCCGTTCCGACATGCCACCGGAATCGGTGACATACAGCCGTCCGCGTTCGTCGCGTGAGACAGCAATGGGGCGTTCCGCCAGAGTGGCATCGGCAACGAGACTGACTTCGTAGCCCTCGGCCACTCGCAGCAGGCGATTGCCAATTTGCACTTCTTCACCAAACAGCAGGGCAGGGCAGCAGAATAAACTCAAAACGCTGCCAATTGCCACGAAAGCATGAGCTGAACCGCGCATACAATGACTCCAGCCAAAGTGATCCGGACTGTGATGCAGATTAGCCGGAGCACCCTGGGAAGTCGACCTGCGGGGACGGTTAAAAACTTGGGTCGCAGGGGCGGTTTCAGAACTGAACGATCTGTGACGGCTATGTCTGTTCGACTGCAGGGCGATCGGGATTTTGCCCGGCACCGCCGCGCTGGCCACCCTTCTGGCCTCCCTGGCCACCGCCGCCTTTCTGGCCGCCACCTTTTTGGCCGCCACCGCCACCGCCTTTTTGGCCGCCGCCGCCTTTATTCATGCCACCGCCTTTCTGGCCGCCCTGGCCGCCCTGACCGCCAGCTCCTCCGGCGGGACCGCCTGGTCCGCGAGTTCTTTGGGCCTGCGGATCGAAGTCGGGGTTGTCCCGAGACGGGATGGCGGCTTTTGTTTCCTGCTGCCAGGTCTTCAGAATGCGGGTCATTTCATCGCGTTTCTCGGGCATTGCCGCAGCGAGGTCGCGTTGTTCGTTCGGATCCTGCTGCAGGTCATACAACTCGACATGGCCACCGTCCTCGAAGAACTCCAGCAGCTTGAAGTTGCCGATGCGCACCGCGCTGGAGGGAGCCGAGCGACCGACGTAGCAGGGGAAGTGCCAGAACAGACGGTCCCGCTGCAGGGCGGTTTCGCCTTGAAAGATGGGAGCGATGCTGACGCCGTCCTGGATCTGTCCGACGGGAGCCTTGATTCCGGCAAGCTCCAGCAGTGTGGGATACCAGTCGACGCTGGAGACAGGCACATCGCTGACTCGACCGGGATTCTTCAGACCGGGCCACGACACCACCAGCGGGACTCGAATGCCCCCTTCGTACAGCTGCCCCTTGGCACCCTTCAGAGGTGCTGTGAACTGGTTGGTACCACCGTTGTCTGACGTGAAGATCACGATGGTGTTTTCGAGCAGATTCATGGACTTGAGGCCTTCCATGATGCGACCAATATTCTGATCCACAGCTTCCACAGTCGCTGCCGCCTCAGCGTTATCACGACGATCACCGGACTGCTCAAGCTTCTGCTGGTACTTTTTCAGCAGATCTGGCTTCGGGTTATACGGGGCATGCACGGCATGATCCGGCAGGTAAACAAAAAACGGCCCGCTGCGATTTTTTTCCACGAACTGCAGGACGGAATCCGTCAGGCGGTCACTGAGATAGTTGCCATCATCATCGAAGTACTGATCTTTGCCGAAGCCGATGTTTTCCGGAAAGACGACAGTTTCGAAGCCCTGTCCGCCGGGAGTCACCGGGCCAGTGCGACCGCGTCCCAGATTCCACATGCCGAAGAATCCGGTGGCATAGCCACCGTCCCGCAGTGATTCAGCGATGGTGACGATATCCGTGTTCAGTTCGGATTCACTGTCAGCGGCCAGCAGCTTCTGCCATGGAGATCCGGGCGGCTGTCGCGGATCCACAACGGTGTAGATACCATGCCGGGGCGTGTACTGTCCGGACATGAGGCAGGCGCGAGTGGGGGCGCAGTTGGGAGCACTGGCATAGGCCTGGGAGAACACCAGTCCGCCTGCCGCGAGGCGATCGAGGTTGGGTGTTTCTGTGAATTTGTTGCCCATGAAACCAACATCACGCCAGCCCATGTCATCCATCAGAATCAGGACGATGTTGGGTTTGTCGGCAGCCGCGGCGGCGGATGTCAGGCAGGCCAGCAGAGCAATTGCAATCAGCGACTTGAGGGGATTCATTGTTCCTGCCGTTCGTACTGGAAATCAAAAGTGGTTTCAGCGAGTTTGATGTTCTTTACCGCGTCGACGACTGCGGCACGATTCGTGCTGCCCGGATTCAGTTTCAATTCTTCGGACAGTGCATACACGGTGATGTGGTAGGTCCTGACCCCGGGGCCCTGCGAGCACATTGGGTCGAAGCCACGTTCCTTCCGATCATTCAGCCCGGCAATCCCGACACCTCGCACGTTCTGCGGCAGCGACTTGACGGATGCGGGAATGTTGTACAGCAGCCAGTACGACTTTTCCTGATCCGGGGCCGTGTGCCACAGGCTGACCACAAAGGACTTTGTGCCTTCCGGCGCATTTTCCCAGGCAATTGCCGGTGACTGACTTTTGCCGTCACAGGTGCAATCCACAGACAGTCGACCAGCCGCGCTGACGGAGCTGCTGGACAATTTCATATTACCAATCTGCGGATGCTGTTTTGCAGCTGCCGGGCCGCCAGCACCTTCGCGGGGCGGTCTGTTGCCTCCCTGACCACCAGGCGAGCGCTGACCTCCACCACCACCCGGAGGACGGTTACCGGGAGGGCGGTCGCCGGGAGGACGCTCACCGGGAGGACGGTCGCCGGGAGGACGGTCGCCCGGCGGACGGTTTCCGCCACCACCGCCGCCCGGAGGTCTGTCACCGGGCGGTCGATTTCCGCCGCCACCTTTTTGGCCGCCACCGCCACCACCGCCGCCGCCGGGGGGCCGACGCCCGCCTGCCCGCGGCTGATACTCTTCCTTCGTCGTTTCGCCATCGGGTGAACGAAATTCAAAACTGACTGCACCGCTGGCGGCGATCGTGTAACCCACAGTTCCGGAGCGACCATTGATGTCATAGGTAAGCAAATAGCTGCCGGGCTGCTTTTGTTCGAAGCGAACAATTTTGGCGCCCCGCAGCGGAGGCAGGGCCGGCCGCGGTGATTCAGCACGCGGCTGCGGATCCACCTGTCCGTCACGTTCCACAACTTCACCGTGGAAACCGCCATTCAGGTAAGGGTATGTTTTTGTTGCGTGATAGTGATACTGACCATCCGGTCCGGTGTGCCCATTCATGGCATCCAGAGGGGCAAAGTCCTTCGCAGTCGGATCCTGGTACCCGAAGATGGGATAGCCATCAAGAGCCCAGCCGACCGGTTTCCCGGCTCCCGTCTGCTTTTCGAGGTGCACAGGAGCGATGTGGTAGTGGTAATCGTCCGCTCGACCACAGTGACCTCCGAAATTATCGAGCTCACCAGCCAGCAGTGTATCCGTCTTTCCGTCGTTCTTAATGGGATTGAAGATTGGCACACCGTTGACAGCAATCGCAATGGCACCTCGAAAGAAATTGTTCTTTGCTGACATGGGTTCTTTGGCCGGAACGGGATTCAGCGGAATTCGCCAGGCATTTTCGCCGTTGTACTTTTGTGGCAGGGGCACCTGCTGCTGCCACGCCGTGATCCCGACCATCATTTCGTGATCAGGAACACCATTGGATTCCACGTAAAAAAAGTTGTCGTCCGAGCGTGTTTTGACGACATCACTGAATGGTTTGAAACTTTGTTCCAGCTGTTGTTTCTGAGCAGCAGCGTCAGCGGACACCGCGCCGTTAGGCATGTTTGGCTCAACAGCATTCGCGACCGGCAGACTGGCGATAACATACTGCGGCAGCGTATTGAGCTGTTCAATCTGCAGCTGTCTGTCAGCAACCCATGTCTGATCGTCAGCGGACAACTGCCGCAGAGACAGTGGCCGCAGCCAGCCATCACTGCGGCGAATGATCACGCGACCACCTCGTGCGGACACAAAGCTGCCGGTCATTGTCTCGCCAGTGGTCAAAGTCCACTTTCGATCGGCTGCGGCATGCTGATGCGGCTCGCCACCGTCGTGGGCAGCCGCAGTCATTGAAAACTGGCAGAAGAACAGCAGAAGCCAAAGAGTGCGTTTCATCGGAGTTTTGCCTGGGAGTACTGGTGGAGCAAACAGCACAGTTACTGCTCACCGGAACCTGTCAGATATTCCAGCTGCTGTTTCGAGACAGATTGGCGGATGGTTTCGAAGGACACAATTTCAGCGAGAGCAGCAGTAAACTGCAGCTGAGCACATGCGAGTGTGGACTGCTGCACTTTTTTTTCGTCCAGCATTCGTGCAGCGCGGAGCCCCTGCAGGGTGGCCATCGCGGCTGTGGCCAGCTGCTGCTGCTGGCGACGTCGCCGCAATTCCGCATCAAAGACCTTGCGCACTTCCTCCTGCTGCGGCGGCAGCAGCATTTTCAGAAAATTCTGCAGCAGTGGATCCGGACTGCGATCCTTTTTTGGCTGCAGCAGATCACCACTGTCGGCGGGAATCGCCACGGCAGATTGCGCGGTCCACGCGGCGAAGCGACGAGCCATTCTTTTCAATTCATCACGCTGCTGACTGTCGGCGTTCTTCAGTTCCGCCTCCACCTCATGCATACCTGGCAATCCTGATTCAGGTACAAAGGCTGAACCTGAAGCCAGCAGCAGTGCTTCGCGCTGTTCATTTGACAGTCCTTTTTCGAGCTGTGCAAAGATGCGAGCCTGGCGGGCGGCCAGTGCACCCTCAACTCGCCCAAGTTCCTGCACGTCTCGACGGGCTTCGGTTTCCAGAGATCGCACTTTGTTCAGTTGTTTTTGTTCACGGACTTTTTGCAGCACCTGACACAGCTGCTTATCCAGCTGAGTCGCCTTTTGCTCATCGGCAAGGGTGTCGGCCAGCACAGAAGCCAGCAGCTTGCGCTGGTCCAGCGTCAGCTTTGCCAGAACCAACAAGCCAACCTGCAGATTGTCGTCACTTTCAGCCACAGCGTCATCGGCATCCGCGTCCGGAGCAGCAGCAGCAAAGCGAACTCGAACCGAGCCAAACGGCGACTCCGGAGCAGCGTCGTGCACCATCCAGCGTTTTGCCCGTGACACGACCTGCAGCAGGACTGTCAAATCTTCGTTACTGATCCCGTGGAAAGGTACCGGCAGCTGCTCAGATAACAGCGGCTCATTTCGCCCCCGCCCGCCACCGCGCTGTCCACTTTCCTGACCCGGTTTCATACCCTTTGGCTTACCGGGCTTCTGAGCATTCGCGGTGCTGCAAAACAGCAGGCTGCACAAAACCAGCGTGGCAGGCACCAGACAGCGCTGCCGGCACCAGACTGAGCTTCTGCGGTGATCAGAAAATGAGAAGGCCATGGTTGAAGATATCAGGAAAAAAACGGTTTTACGACAGCTGCTGAGGGGCTGAGTTTGGGCGACACTATTCTGCTGGCTGATTCCCGCGGTTACCCCCTTTGGCTCCTCCCTGAGCACCACCACCCTTGCCGCCCTGACCACCTGCAGCGTTGCGGCCACCTTTTCTCTGCGGGGGTGGCGCTGATGGGTCAAAATCAGGATTCAGTTCAGGCATCTGAGCATCGATGTCCGTGAGATACTGTCCGAGCATACGATCGAGTTTTGCCGCTTCGTCAGCGCGTGACTGAGACAAATCACGCTGTTCACCCGGATCCTTCGCAAGGTCGTACAGTTCCACGTGATTGTCTTCGAGGAAACGAATCACTTTCATGTCGCCCAGCAACAGGGCGGACTGCGGTCCGTCGGCTGCCTGATAATGCGGGAAATGAAAGACCAGTTCCGGCCGTGGACGTTTGACTTCTCCCTGACCCTGATTGCGTAACAGTGCGGCAAAGCTGCCACCCTCAACCTGCTTTGGAATGGCATCCGCGGGAACTCCGGCCAGTTCACAGAAAGTCGGCAGCAGGTCATACCCGACGACTCGAGTGTGACACCACGAGTTGGCAGGCAGACCAGGTCCGCGGACGATCCAGGGGACTCGAATCCCCCCTTCCCAAACTCCCCCCTTGCCGCCACGCAGCGAGGCACCTCGACCACCACCGCCTCCGGCACCGTTGTCTGAGATGTAGAAGACCCAGGTGGAATCCGTCAGCCCCAGACGATCGATGGATTCCATCACTTTGCCGACACCGGTGTCGAGGTCTTCCGTGATGGCGGCCACCGCCGCTCGTTTGCCGGCACTGGCTCCCAGTTTCTGTTCATACTTCGCCATGGTGGCTTTGAGGGCATTTTCTGAAGCGTGCAGGGCGTTCCAGGAGAGTTGTATGTAGAAGGGCTTACGGTCCCGCTGCGCCTGAGCCATAAATTTTTCAGCCTTGTCCGCCATACCAAAGATGTCCACCGGATTGGGATCCTGGTACTGGAAGGCATTTTCATTGCCGGTGTCACCGTCAGACTGGTCGTAACCGTGCTGTTCGGGACCGCCGCCTGAAATATGCCATTTCCCGTAATGAGCGGTGGCATAACCGACGGACTGCAGCAGTTCGCCCAGTGTTTTTTCAGAGCTGCTGATCTGTTTGATCAGCCGCGGTTCGGTGAGTTTATGTCCGGGTTCGGCAGGTGCTGCCTTGGTCCAGTGCAACTGAGCCGGACTCTTGCCGGTCTGGATACTGATTCTGGTGGGTGAACAGACGGGGGCCGGGGAGTAACCGGCGGAGAACCGCATCCCCTGAGCCGCGAGGCGTTCGAGGTTGGGAGTATGATAAATCTCGCCCTTTGAACCCGGGATGTCCGGGTGCATGGCCACGGACGTCCCGTTCCAGCCCTGATCATCAGCCATCATCAGGATAATGTTGGGACGATCCGCCGCTGCAATCGGAGCCGGCAGCAGGCAAGGCAGGCAAAGCAAAACAAGGCAGGTAAATCGCATGAATCGAACCCTGTTCAGAAGGAGGCAACGGAAAGCGATCAGCGCTTTTTGGCCTTCTTTGGAGGACTGTCGGGAACAACGTTGTTGATGTTGGTGAAATCAGGTCGCTCTTTGCCATCGGGAGCCGATTTCACGACATGGCGAAAGAGAATGGTGTTGTCGATGGCCACGTCATCGGTCCAGATGAACTTCGCACCGGCAAAGTCATTTTCAAAGTAAGGCTGCTTGGGATCGACTTCTTCCTCAGTATATTCCTTAGCCGCTTTCCAGCTGCTGTCGTCGAAGTTCACAGCCTGCCAGTTTTCCGGGATCGGCAGGTTTTCAACCTGGGGATTTTTCGTGTCGCGATTCCGCGGTCCGCGGGACACACACAGTGCCTTCCATGCCGAGCTGGTCACGGTGCCGTCTGAAAACTTCAGGATGAATCCGCCATCACCGATATTGGTATCTGCGTACTCCATACCGGTTTTGGGACTGGCGTTGTCGCGAGCCATGACGGCGATGGTCATCGGGTATGAAGGCAGCAGGTCGACGGAAATGACGTTGTGCGGAATAAAGGTGATGGAGTCCACGGCGACCAGTTCGCCGTTGATCCAGAGCATGAAATTGTTGTCGGCGTAGATATTGGCTCGGATGGTGTCAGTCATCGACGGCTTACGCATCTTGCCTGCCGGTGGCTGACCATTTTGTCGCGGTGGCTGAGCAGCGGCGACGGCCCAGACGAACAGCGCAGTACCGGCAATTCCGGCAAGGGCGGAAAACAGCTTCCTCATGATCTACTCCTGTTCCACTCGCCATTCCGGCGGATGATGGCTGTCGTGGCTGAAAAAAGACGCTTGAAGGGATTCTTCGGAGACCAGTGTCATCCGCAGTGTCAGACGATCCGGTCCGTATGGCATGTCGATAAACCGCAACTGATGGATATCTCCGGTGAGCGAATCGTAGCTGATCTCCACGCGACCCGGGCCCGGCACTTTACGACGCCGCACGGCAATCATCAGCTGATCAGCATGTTCCAGGGATTCCTCAGCATCGCCGGCAGCTGTCACACCCGGAAGCACCTGAATGTGGTAATTGGATTTCAGCTGAGCCAGCAACTGATCAATCTGCACAAAGGACATCGAATGTTCGTGACCGGGAATGTCGCGGCTGAAATGAGCGGGGTTGCGACTGACACGCACAGACTGATCCGGTCGCACAGCCCAGCTGCAGACTCCATCACTGCCGGTCAAAAACTGCGTTCCGTCCGGCAGCGTTCTGGTGAGCACAAATTGGCCTCCGCTGCGCACGCACAGCAGCGCACCATCAAGCGAAACCTTGGGCGGACGCTGTGCCGCCCTGCCTGGCAAAGTGCGACGCCGACGAAGATCCGAAGCCACCGTTTCCTCTACCGCCAGCTGCCACGTGCGATCCACCTGCCTGGCACTGGCCTGCAGCAGCCGCTGCAGTTCAGCCGAAGCCGCGGCAGCAGGAGTCCCGGCAAGTCCGGACCAAAAGATGAAACCCGCTGACATCCCGATCAGCAGCACGCAGACCGCAGTCAGGAATCGCCGCAACTGACGGCGACTGAACAACAATCGCTTTGAACCGGGCACCACGGACACCGCCCGTGCCGACGGAGACTCAGCCGGCACAGCAAACGCCAGCATTGCCAAATTCCGCAGACGATCGTGCAGCAGATGCTGCTGTGCAAAACGATCCGCCAGCTGCGGTGACTGCAGCAGCAGTTGCTGCAACTGCTGCAACTGCTGAACATCCAGCTGGTCGTCAAGATAGCCACTGATCAGCAGGTCGGACTGCTGCTGCCCCGATTCACTGCTCATGCCCGCCCCTCCATCGCAGCACGCCGCTGCAGACACTCACGGAGCTGATCACGAATCCGCTGCAATGCCTTGGAGACGGTGTTGGGGTGCATTTCAAGAATTCGGCCCATGGCGGCAGGTTTCAGATCCTGAGCATAACGCAATTCAAACAACTGACGCTCGCGGTCCTCAAGACCCGAGAGACATTCGCGAAGCTCCTCAAGCTGCCGCAGGTGCTCGGCTGATGAAACTCGCTCGAACGAAGCCGCAACAATTTCCACCAGACCCTCGTCCAGCAGCAGCCGATCGCGACTGCAGCGACGCAGATAAAGCCGGATCTGGTTCTGAGCAATACCCAGTGCCCAGGCAAGAAAGGGGCGAGCTGAATCATAACGAGGACTGCTTTCCAGCACCGCCACAGCGGTGTCCTGCAGCACATCATCACGATCGGTGAAATCGCGCACGATGGAGGTAATAAAAGCCGACACAACAGGCTGGGCAAGCGTCCACTGCCTCATGACGGTTCTGGTGTGTTCGTTCATTTGATATGCTTCCGCCTTTCCGCCAATCCTTAACCGAAGCGACCTGAACGTGACGGGGAAATGGCTGAAAAGTGCTCAATACCCGTAAAAAACACGAAAAACCGCGGTGCGACGTCGGCGATTTTCGGGTTTTGGGACGAAGGTCAGACGGAATCCGGCGGGATGTCGCGGGGAGCGAATCATGAATTTTTCAACGATTGCTGTGCGGTTTTGCTCGTGCTTACTGGCAGGTTTGGCGGCCGCGACAGCCTCTGGCATGCAGGCGGCGTCAGCCGATCGGTCTCAGCAGGTAGTTGCGGCGGCCGAAGACTTATTGAAGGTGCTGTCCGCCGAGCAGCGTACGGCGGTGCAGTTTCGCTTCAACGATGATGAGCAGCGAGTGCGCTGGTCGAACCTGCCGTCGGGGATTTTTGCCCGTCGTGGCCTGCGGATGGGAGATCTGAATGCTCAGCAGCGACAAGCCGTCTACGACGTAGTTCGAGCAACATTGAGTCCGGCGGGTTATCAGGCGGTGCTGGACAATGTGGCGGCGGACGAGCAGCTGAAATCGGGAGCCGGTCGTGGTCGAGTCATCTTTGGCAGTGACGAATTTTACTTTTCGCTGCTGGGACAGCCTTCCCGCACGGAAGCCTGGATGTGGCAGTTTGGGGGACATCATCTGGCTGTCAACGCGACAGTGATTGGCCCCCGGATTACTCTGGGGCCCACCTTAACCGGCGGCCAGCCGATGCGTTACAGGGCGGGTGAGCGTCAGGTGTCCCAGATGTCTGAGGAGATTGCTCTGGCTGCGGCATTTGTGCAGTCACTGACGGCGGAGCAGCGAGGTCGGGCGGTGCTGGGCGGGCGATTCGGTGATATGCTGCTGGGGCCTGGCAAAGACGGCGTTGTGCCGCGACCGGAGGGCCTTCGCGGGGCAGATCTGTCGGCGGAGCAGCGACAGCAACTGCTGACATTGGTGATGCTGCGAGTGAATCTGCTGAACGAGGAGGACGCGCAGGAGCGTCGTGCGGAAGTGGAGCAGGGTCTGGACGATACGTGGTTTTCGTGGCGGGGTGCACTGACGGCAGATGGCGCAGCCAGCTATCGGGTGCAGGGGCCGGGTGTGTTCCTCGAGTACGCTCCGCAGGCCATGGGCGGGGCGCCTGCTGAGCATATCCATGCGATGTACCGCGAATTTGGCAATGACTATGGTCAGCGCTGGTTTCAGGAATCAACAGCTTCCGGGAAGCCGGCCGATCCGCAGAAGTAACTTCTGCAGCACTGCGATCAGGTATCGCAGGACCTGACGATGCGATTCCCGGCATCAACCAGCACAATGCGCGGCTGATGAGTCCGGACTTCGTCTTCGTTGAATTCGGCATAGCTGCAGATAATGACCAGGTCACCGACCTGCACCAGCCTGGCTGCGGCACCGTTCAGACAGATGACTCCGGAACCTGGCTGTCCGGCGATGGCGTAAGTGGTCAGTCGGCTGCCGTTGTTGATGTCGTAGATATCGACCTGTTCCCACTGCACGATATTGACGGCTTCCATCAGCAGCGGATCGATGGTGACACTGCCTTCGTAATGCAGGCTGGCGTCAGTCACGGTAGCGCGGTGGATTTTGGATTTCAGCAGGACTCGTTTCATGTTTCCACAGTCGAATTGGTTCGTGAACGCGATCAGGCACGGAGCGTGGCGGAGAGCTGTGTCTGACAGGCGGCAATGATCCCGTGGACGGCAGCGTCCACCTCATCAGCAGTCAGGGTACGGTCTGATGCAAGGAAGCGGCAGGTGACAACATAGGATTTGTGATCAGCCGCAATCTGTTTTCCGCGGTACTGCCCGCCGAAGGAGACTTCGTACAGCAGTGGCCCGGCACTGCTGCGAACAGCAGCGACCAGCTGAGCCCAGGTGATGGTTTCCGGCAGCACGAAGTTGAGGTCCCGGGAAACGACGGGGAAGCGCGGCAGCGGTGTAAAGCTGCGTGCCGGCTGGAAGAGAGCTTCCAGTACCGGAATTCGCAGCTCGGCCACGGCAGCTCCGTCCTGCAGTTCGCTGGCGTCGAGCAGTGATCTTGAGAGTTCTCCGATCCAGCCGAGCGTATGATCTGCCACCCGCAGTTCCGCACCCCGCCCGGCCAGAAACTCGGGCCGATCCAGCGGGCTGGCGGCGAGCACTGCGTGTGGGGCAAGAGCGTGCAGGAGGTTTTCGACGATCCCGAGAAGCTGTGCGAAGGAGCGTCCGGCGACCATGCTGACGGTGAGCGGTTCAGCCTGTGCTTCGGGCTGCCCCTGCCCGGCAGACAGATACACGCGGGCAATTTCGAACAGTTCGGCATTCAGTGTACCGTGTCGTTCGTTTTGTCTGCGGCACTGCAGCAGGCTGGGAATCAGACTCTGACGCAGCTGGTTTTCGTGGCTGCGGCTGGAATGGCTGACAGCCACAGGGCCTCGCGGACCGGCGGCCTGAAACATTGTACGCTGTGCTTCGCTGACAAAGGACAGTGTCAGAGCTTCATAGAGCCCGGCAGCGACAAGCTGAGCCCGAATTGTATCGAGGACTTTTTCCCGACGTGTTCTGGTGGCTGCAACAACGGGCAGAGGTGCATCCACGGGAATGTGTTCGTAGCCGTGAATCCGTGCGATCTCTTCGATCAGATCGCATTCGCGAGTCAGATCGGCACGCCAGGACGGGGGCTGCACAACGGCTTCAGTTTCGCTGCTTTGCAGCAGACTTAGTCCCAGCTGCTGCAGGATACTGACACACACTGCGGGCGGGATGTCAATTCCCAGCAGGCCGCTGATGCGGGCGAATCGCAGCGTTACGGGTGAGCGCTGGCCGTCATCGGTGGTTCCGGCCACGACAGACCCCTGCAGCAGCGTGCCGCCAGCGGTCTGCAGAATCAGTTCACAACAGCGACGGGAAGCCCAGTCGAGGCGACTGCGGTCGATTTTTCGTTCAAAACGATACGATGAAGGACTGTGAAGTCGGAGGCTGCGAGCAGTGGCGCGAACAGACATTGAAGAAAAGGCAGCGGATTCAACCAGGACATTCACAGTGCCGGCAGAGATTTCTGTATCCAGCCCCCCCATCACTCCCGCGACAGCCACGGGACAGCGGGCATCGGCAATGACACACATTTGATCGGACAGCTGGTAGTCCCGCTGATCGATGGCCCGAATCTTCTCTGCTGCGCCGGCCCGCCGCACAACAATCCGACGTCCCTGCAGTCGATCATAGTCGAAGGCATGCAGCGGCTGACCACATTCCAGCATCACGTAGTTGGTCACATCCACCACGTTGTTGACACAATTGATGCCGACAGCTTTCAGGCGATCCTGCAGCCATGCGGGGGACGGCCCGATCTTTACTCCGCGGATCACGCGTGCATGGTATTCGGGGCAGAGGTCCGGGCAGTCGATGGCAACGGAGACTGCGGCGGATGCGGCTTCCGAGGATTCCGTGACAGCAGCGGCGGGAATCGACAGGGGCTGCCCGAACAGCACCGAGATTTCCCGGGCGACTCCGATGTGCCCCAGGCAGTCCGGACGATTGCTGGTGACTTCCAGATCCACCGCCACATCAGGCTTGCTGAGCCCTTCCGTGACGTCGTGAAATTCTTCCAGATTGAGCCCTGCAAGCGTCAGTCTGCGAGTCAGTTCGGCAGTGGATTCCGGCAGCGGCACATAGTCCGCCAGCCAGCGGCGGCTGACAATCATGGGTATCAGTGCTGATGAATCGGGTATTTTGGAAACGGCCAGACGAATCGCTGAGTGTAATCGAATCAGGCCGTGACGGAAAACCGCAGACTGGCCCGGTGCCCGGAAAGGGGATTTTTTTGCAATTTCCGGGGTTTGGGGTGTCAGACCTGTGCCGGGCGAGTGGCCTCGAGGAAGTTGCGGAGCAGCTGCATCCCGGCAGCCTGACTTTTCTCAGGGTGAAACTGAGTGGCCATCACGTTGCCTCGAGCCACAGCGGCAAGAAACGGTCCGCCATAGTCTGCCGTGGCGGCCACCCACGCGGAAGATTCAGCGACACAGTGATAACTGTGCACAAAGTAAAACCACGGCTGAGCCGGCAGCCCCTGCAGCAGCGGCGGCACCGGCTGCTGCGAAAACTGCAGCTGATTCCAGCCCATGTGGGGTATCTTGAATTCCGGGGGCAACTGGAATCGACGGACGGTTCCCGGAATAATCCCAAGTCCCGCGTGTTCGCCGTCTTCGAGCGAGCGATCAAAGAGCAGCTGCAGGCCAAGGCAGATTCCCAGGAACGGGCGATCGGCAGCAATATGGTCCCGAATGACCGAGGCGAGGTCATGACGGTGAATGGCCTCGATGGCATCCCGAAATGCCCCGACACCAGGCAAAATCACACGCTCTGCCGTCGCCACCTGGTGTGGATCCGAACTGATGACGGCGGTTTCACCAATGCGTTCAAAGGCCTTCTGCACACTGCGAAGGTTGCCCATGCCATAGTCAATAATCAGCGTTGACATCCGAAAACTGCAATCTGAGAGTGGTCTGAGGGGATCTGAGGCTGGCAGGTGAGCGTCAAAGTTTGAATTCAAATTCGTTGGGTGCCGTATCAGACACTGTCTTCCGCACGTCGTCTTCCGGCACCTGCAGCGGCACTCCGGATTGATCAGACAACCCCACGACATAATTGCCGGCCGGTGCACCGTACTGCCCGGCGAAGGCCGACAATCGGAAACGTCCCTGTTCGTCGGTAATGGCACTGGCCTGCAGCACCTGGTCTTCACTCCCCGGAGCCTCCGGGCCAAATTCCACTCGCACGCCCGCCAGTGGCTGACCACTTTTGGTGACCACTCCGCTGACTTCAAAGAGCGGCGGACCGTCATAGATTTCGCGGTTCATGTACCACGAATAGCCCCAGGCCACCACAAAGAACGCCGCCAGACCCGGCAGCAGCCGAGATTTGACAAACTCAATGGCAACCGCGCGCTGTTCAGCAGCCCGTGCATCGGTGCGACTGAGCGGGGGCGGGGCAGAAGCGGCATCGCGTTTCTGCTGATAGCTGCGAGCCAGCACATCGGCCGCAGAACTGGTGGTCTCAGCGGCAGACGGAGCGGATTTCGCAGACTCCGCCTTCTTCGGAGACTTGTCCTTCTTCTTTGTCGACTCGTAATCCTTCATCAGCTCAGCAATCGACGGACGGCGATCGGGAGGGACGGATTGCGAAGCGGCAGGTGACGGTGCTGAGGCACGAGCGGCCGGGCGACCGGAATTGAGCACATCAGCAGGATCGAATTCTTCACCAGCCGGGACCTCCGGAGTCAGCTCAATCGGCATGTCCACGGGCAGATCAATCGGAAGATCCGCCGGAGCAGCAGCGGCGGCTTTTCCGGACGGAGCCGCCTCGATTTCGATACCGTCATCGTCGTCCTCCGGCTGCGGCACAACAAACGGCCGTTTGCATTTCGGACATTTGGCATCGGTGCCGGCCTTTTCATCCTTGATCTTCAGGACGGATTCACAGCCTGGACAGGTGAAACGAATTGTCATTGCTGTACTCTGACCGAAGTGGGTATGAGATGCCTGACGGGATCTTAATGGGAAAAGGCGGGTCCAGGGCCTGAATTCGGCACAGACAGTCACCGTCCGCCATGATTCCCGGCGCAGAAAAAAGCCGGGGGCCAGTTACCAGGCCGCCCGGCAAAGATTCTGCAGCGATCAGCACGGCCTAAAAGTTGGGCACCGGAATGCCCGAGCTGATGTTGCCAAGGTTCTGCCAGACCGGCAGGCCAATCGACTTTGTAACCGTACGACCGGAACCGTCAGCCAGACCAACCATGATGATGTCACCATGAGCCGAACCGGCATAACCCCAGAACAACTTTTTGTTCGGGCCATCAAGCGTTGTGAACAAAGTCGCCGGACCACCCCACGCCCAGCCGTCACTGGCCACCTGATCGACCGTTCGCTGGTTGGGAACTCGCAGACCCTCGAAACGCTCGGCTTCGCTGATCATGATCGTCTGTGACAAACCGTCCTTGATGTCCCCGAAACGTACCGAGCTGTTGACAGTGAAGATCCCGGTGTTGAAGGACAGCTGGTTGAAGTTGTTGGTGGGAGTCCGCACCTGGGCCGAGTAAAACTGAATCTGCTCGCCGGTCAGGTCATACACGGAGCGGCTTTGCGGATTGAACAGACGACCTGAACCAGCACAGCCCACGTAGTCGTTGCCACCGCCACGAATCCCCGTGGACAGCCGCTGCGGGGCATCCGTGTCGAGGAACTTGTTGTGCGAGAAGGTGGTCGTGTTGTCAATTTTCGATCGGCGTGAAGGGCAGTAGAAGGCACCGATTTCCGCCTGAGCCGGAGCATAGCCGAGCTGGCGCCAGATCAGCTGAGTGCCGTTGTCGAACAAAATCTCGGAGTTACCGAAGACGTTGTAGTCGGGACGCCAGAGTTCATAGAGGTTCGACTGTTCCAGATAGGGCAGGATATGGTACATCCAGCTGGTGCCGTGCAGACCCAGGTTCTGGTTGTTCTCATAGGGTTCAACCGGGTTGCGGAAGCGAGTTCCGGTGGGGGTGGCGTCGCCAAGAAACAGCGGAGCAGCCACATAGCCCGGTGGCAGAGTGTTGTGCGAATCGTGGTAGTTGTGCATGGCCAGACTGATCTGCTTGATGTTGTTCAGGCAGCGAGTTCTGTTGGCCGATTCGCGGGCCTTCTGAACAGCCGGCAGCAGAATTGCCACCAGCACCGCGACGATGGCAATCACCACCAGCAGTTCAATCAGGGTGAATCCCCGAATCCGCTTTTGCACCGATCTCATGGAAAGCTCCCTTGATATCCCGCAGTCATAGTAAGCACAGCCGATTATGCCCGTAGTATGCACGACTGCAGATGTCAGACCATTCAGGCAGGAATTATTGTCCACAAATCCCGTTTCGTCCCGGATATCATCCTCGGAATTCCGGTCCCGGGCAAGAATTTCCGTGCATTTTCCGTATTGTTTGAAGGGTACAGTTCCGGAAGTTCGGCAGTTTCGGAAGGATTTACGGGGCCCTGATCGGCTGCGGAACGGTGTTCAGGCCATTTTTCTGCGCCCGCCCGCGGCACCAGCCCGCAATCCGCAAGTCGTTAATTTGTAACCGCTTACGACTTCGGACCACCTTGCTCGGCCAAACGGCAAAGGACCTCGGCACCCTCCCGGATCACCTCGTCGGCCGCCGCAAACGAAACTCGGAAATGCGAATCACGGCTGCTGAAGACGCCTCCGGGAATAATCAACAGATTATTACGGATCGCTTCAGCCACAAACTCGCTGCCGGTTCCCCAGGGCGTTTTCAGGAACAAATAGAAAGCTCCCTCGCCACCCAGAATTTCGTAGTGGCCCCGCACGCCATCCGCCAGCAGATCGCGTTTGCGGCGATAGTCCGCCCGATTGCCCTCAAGGTCCATTTCCCAGGCAGTCAGGCCGGCCCACTGCACGGGGTGCGGAGCACACACGAAGGTGAACTGCTGCAGCTTCAGCATCTGCTGGATCAGGTACTTCGGGCCGTGCATGAAGCCCAGCCGCAGTCCGGTCATGGAGTGCGACTTGCTGAAACCATCGATCACGATGGTGCGGTCGTTCCAGGTGGCGGGGCTGGTGAATTCGCGATCGTAGACGAAGGAGCGATAGATTTCGTCACTGATCAGGGCGATGTCGTGTTCGGCCGCCAGCTCGGCGATGGCCTGAGTTTCCTCGGCTGTGGCCACAATGCCGGTGGGATTGGCCGGGCTGTTGAAGATGATCAGGCGAGTTCGGGGTGTGATGGCGCGGCGGACATCCTCGATACGAATGCGAAAGTCGGGGTAGGTGGAGACGGGTACGACAGTGCCGCCGGCCAGTGTGGTCAGATGTCGGTACATCACGAACCAGGGATCAAAGACGATGACCTCGTCACCGGGGTTCAGCAGCGTGAAGAGTGCCAGGACCAGGCCCCCACTGGTGCCGGAGGTCACAAACACCTGGCGATCGGCGTGGTTGTAACGGCTGTCGACATCCGCCTGCAGGACTTTCAGCAGCGGAGCAATGCCCTGCGTCTGGCTGTAGGCATTGCGACCTTCCTGGACGGCTTTGCACAGTGCATCCTTGACGGGCTGCGGGGTATCGTAGTGCGGCTGTCCGATGCTGAGGTTGATGGGACGCTGCATGGAAGCAGCCAGATCGAAGACCTTGCGAATGCCCGACGCATCGATCTTGTGCATGCGATCGGCAATCCAGCGCTCACTCATGGATGAAGCTCCTGCACAACTGACATTCCCGGCCATCGCAGCCGCGGGGATTACAGGGAAACGATGACATCTTCTGCGGCGAAGCGGACTTTGGCGTCCAGCGCTGCGCGATCAGCGGCATGGCGATAACCAAGCGCACAGGCGACGACGCTGGTGAAGTCGGAACCGGCAAGGTTCAGCAGCGGATCCAGGCGATCGCTCTGAATACCCTCCATCGGGCAGGCATCAATTCTGAGCAGGGCGGCGGCCTGCAGCAGAAACCCCAGCGGGATGTAGCACTGCCGCGAATTCCACGCCAGCTGCTCAGTGCCCATGCGGGAGGCTTTGCTGTTGATGGCGGTGCCGAGGCCCTCCAGAGCAGTGACGGGAACGGAGCGCACCTGAGCAATCCGCTGCAGGTACTGCTGCACAAATTGCGGATCGACTGTTCGGCGAGCGGCGAATACCACGAAGTGCGAACAGTCACGGGGCTGAGTCTGGCCCCAGCAGACCGCCGGCAGCTGCTGCTTCAGCGCCGGATCGGTAACGACGATAAATTTCCACGGCTGCAGTCCATAGCTGCTGGGTGACAGCAGCAGTGCCTGCTGCAGCGAATTCCAGTCAGCCGCGCTGATGGTGCGGAACGGATCGAACTGTTTGGTGGCATAACGCCACTGCAGGGCATCGTGGAGCTGAGAATTCAGATCCGTCATGGGGAGTGCATCCTTTCGTGCCGCCGGGCGGTCAAGCGGGCCTCAGGCGCGGCGAATCTTTTCGCGGCCCTCGGTCACAGCCTTCGTGGCGTTGCGAGTATCGACCACCAGCCGGGAATGTCTGACAATAAACGGATAATCAAAAGCGGAATGGTCGGTGGAAATGAGCACACAGTCCTGTTCGGCGAGGAATTCTGGTGTCAGGGGAGTACTGTTCATGGGCGGCAGATGATAGTGCCGCATCGGGGGCAGTGACGGAACATGCGGGTCACTGTAGCTGAGCACAGCGCCGCGGTGCATGAGCAGTTCCATCAGTTCAAATGACGGGCTTTCGCGGGGATCATCGACGTCTTTCTTGTAAGCCATGCCGAGAATGCAGATGCGACTGCCTTTCACGGAGCGACTGACGTCGTTAAGAAAGTCACCGACGCGGCTGACGACGTAGCGGGGCATGAAGGTGTTGACTTCACCGGCCAGCTCGATGAATCGAGTACTCATGCCCTGACGACGGGCCAGCCAGCTGAGATAGAACGGGTCGATTGGAATACAGTGTCCGCCCAGACCGGGGCCGGGATAGAACGCCTGGAAACCGAAGGGCTTGGTTTTGGCGGCATCCACGACCTGCCAGATGTCGATGCCCATCCGGTCAAACAGCATTTTCAATTCGTTGACCAGTGCGATATTGACCGCGCGATAGGTGTTTTCCAGGATCTTGCAGGCTTCCGCGACTTCCGCATTGTCCACTCGCACCACACTGACAATAGCATGGCCGTAAAGCGCAGCGGCCAGATCACCACTGGCCTGATCCGTACCACCGACGACCTTGGGAATGCCGGCTGCCGTGAAATGCGGATTGCCGGGATCTTCACGTTCCGGACTGAAGGCTGCAAAAAAGTCCCGGCCGCACTGCAGACCAGCCGGATTGCCGTTGAGGATGGGGACCATGACATCGCGCGTTGTGGTGGGGTAGGTTGTGCTTTCCAGCACAACCAGCTGCCCTGGACGCAGCACTTTCGCAATGGACGCTGCCGTGGATTCGATGTACTGCAGATCCGGATCGCGGGATTCGTTCAGTGGAGTAGGCACGCAGATCAGCAGAGCGTCGGCTTCGCCCAGACGCGACATGTCACTGGTGGGATCCAGCTGGCTTTTGCTGATCCAGCCGGCCACGGTTTCGGAGGCGATGTGTCGGATGTAGCTGCGGCCCTGCAGCAGCGTCTGCACCTTGCCGGCATCGACATCAAAGCCGATGCAGCGGAAACCGGCGTTCACAAAGGCGCTGATCAGCGGCAGGCCGACATAACCGAGCCCGATAATCCCCACTTTGGCGGTACGATCGGCGATTTTTGCGGCCAGTGAATCGACAAGCTGCTGAGGAGTTGAACTGGGCATGCGTCTGGTTTCGACAGGAACCGTGAATGGAACAGTAAAGACTGCGGCGGGCACACCTGAGTGATTTTCGACGAACAGCCTGATGCAGTACAATACGTTGCGGTCTGTTCGTTCTGCCCAGGGAAAAACGCTGGAACTGAGCGGATTCCTTTGACAGAGTCCGTTGGTACAGCCTGCCGCACCGGCACAGACCGAATAATCGCTACGGCCGAAGCAGGTGTTGGTGCCCGGACCGGCACAGGCACTTTTCAGCCGCAAATTCCGAGAACCGCCTGCCGGCTGGAAAGATGAAGGAGATCGTCTTGAAGAATTCTTCGCTGCTCCCTGTTTCGTTCTGCTGTTTTGTGTTTGGCAGTCTGCTGGTAACAACGGCAGGGGCGCAATCTCCGGCTCCGCCGCAGCAGGTCACCAACAGTATCGGGATGAAGCTGGTGCAGATCCCGATCGGTACATTCAGCATGGGGTCACCGGCGACCGAGCGGGACCGTGCTGATGATGAAATCCAGCATCAGGTGACGATCAGCAGACCGTTTTCCATGGGCTGTACTGAGGTGACTCAGGGTCAGTGGAAAAAGGTGATGGGCACCGAGCCATGGAAAGGGAAAAGGTTCGTTCTGGAGGGCGACGATGTCGCAGCTGGGTTTCTCAGTTGGCACGACGCCACGGCATTCTGTCGAAAGCTCAGTGCCCTGGAAGGCAAAACGTATCGCCTGCCGACGGAAGCGGAATGGGAATACGCCTGCCGCGGCGGCACAAAGACGGTCTTCAGTTTCGGGGATGATCCGGCCGGGCTGGAGAAATCCGCATGGTTCCGCGGCAACGCGGGGTCCATCGATGAAAAGTACGCGCACGGGGTGGCGCTGAAGCTGCCGAATCCATTTGGCCTGTATGACATGCATGGGAATGCATGGGAGTGGTGCAGTGACTGGTATGGCGAATATCCTGCCGGCCCGCTCACGGATCCAGGGGGGCCGGAGTCAGGAACCGCGCGAGTGCTGCGTGGTGGCTTCTGGGGCAATGACCCGGAATTCGTTCGTTGTGCAAGGCGGCACCTCGACAGGCCGGAAGGCGGTCTTCCAACCTATGGTTTTCGAGTGGTAATGCAGCATCAGCCATGATTGAATTTGAGATCCCTGGTGAGACCGGAAAGGACAACTGCGTCGCGGCCTGTGTCAGTACGGGCACGGAAAATCATCGCCTGCTGCTGGATTGCGGCGGGGATTGCCTGTGGCGACTTCCTCGGGCACAGCTGCTTGCCACGCGGGCGTTTTTTGGACTTTCACTTCGATCATTACGCGGATTTGGATGAGCAGCTGCGTGCCGTGTGGTGTCGCGAGTGCCCGTGACTGGAGCTCATCGGACCGCCGTAAACCTGTCGGATCATTCAGCATCGACTGCAGGGATATTTGTGGAATAACGCGGTCGGGATTGCGGGGGGCCTGACGAGAGCGGAGCGATCTGCGGGAGATCCCGTTTTTCAGGGATCCGCCTGATCGGCAGCCTGCAGGCCGCCTGGGCAACTTGATGGCCGCCCGGCTGCGGGACCTGGCGATCACGAACGTGCCGTTTCCGGAGCATGCAGCAGTGTCCCGCGACGACCACAGTTGCCGGCTTCGGCAGGTTCTGCGAGGCATAGTTTTGGCGGTGTATGATAGCGATACGTCGCCAAATCTGTGTCTTGCACACGAGATTTGGCGACATATAATAGACATACGTCGCCAAAACATTTGACTGCAGGTGATTCAAAGAGCGCCGGGAAACGACTCATGGCCAAAAGTGATCAAGTCATCGGGCGTGTTGCGGAAAAGCGTGTTCTGGATACCGTACTGGCTTCCAGGGACCCTGAGCTGGTGGCGGTTTACGGTCGCCGCCGCGTTGGAAAGACCTTCCTGATCCGCGAACACCTGAAATCTCAGATCGTGCTGGAGGTGGCTGGGATACATGACCAAAGCACTGCGGTGCAGCTGGCTAACTTCCTGATGTCACTCCGCAAGGCTTTTCCCTTTGTTCCGCTGGTGCAATGCCGGACGTGGCTGGAAGCTTTCGAACTGCTGCGACATTGCCTTGACCAGCCCACCCGGATCAAGGGCAAGCGAGTCATTTTCATTGACGAGTTCCCGTGGCTGGCGACTCGCAAAAGCGGCTTTCTGGCGGCCTTTGACAATTTTTGGAACAGCTATGCCAGTCGGCAGCGGGATTTGGCTGTCATTGTCTGCGGGTCCGCCGCCGCGTGGATGATTCGCCACATAGTCGATTCCCGCGGTGGACTGCACAATCGACTGACGCGACGGATCAGGCTCGAGCCATTTCGACTGGATGAAGTGGAGCAATATCTGAAGTACCGCAGGATACGCTGGGACCAGCGGCAGATCGTGATGGCCTATATGGCACTGGGAGGCATTCCGCACTACCTGAATCTTATTCAGCCAGGCCAGTCCGCAGCTCAGTGCGTCGACGCGGAGTGTTTTCGATCCGCAGGAATGCTGCACGATGAGTATCGCAACCTGTACGCGGCTCTTTTCGAGTCCTGTGACACGCACGAGGCGATTGTCAAAGTTCTGGCGACAAGCTGGAGCGGCCTGACTCGTGACCAGGTACTGGCCAGGGCGCGGCTCTCCAGTGGTGGAGGGGTGACAAAGGCGATTGAGGAGCTGCAGTTGTCTGGGTTCGTGACCGAAACGTTCTCGCTGGACAAGAAGGCCAAAGGCAGCTTACTGCGTTTGACCGACGAGTTTTCCGTCTTTTACTGGCACTGGATGCACTCCGCGGCTGCGGCGAAATCGTGGCTGCGACAATCCGCAGGTCGTCGCTATGACGCCTGGTGCGGATATGCTTTTGAAGCTGTCTGTTTCAAACATGTGTCGGCGATTTGCAGAGCCATTGGGATCGCGGATGTGGAAACGCATGCTGCATCGTGGCGGTACGCGGCAGAAACGGGAACCGACGACGAGGGGGCTCAGATTGATCTGCTGCTGGATCGAGCCGATCACTGCATCAATATCTGCGAAATCAAATTCTCGGACAAGCCTTTCGTGATCACGAAGAGCTGCGCGCAGGAACTGGAACGCAAGCTGCGTGTCTTTCGTGCTCGCTCGCGTCGGAAGCAAACCCTGTTCCTGACCATGATCACTCCGCACGGCATCGTACCCAATCAGTACTCAGAAGGACTGGTGACAAACGAAGTTGTTCTGAACGATCTTTTCGCATCACAGCAGCGCCCGCCTGACAGAATCTGAAGCGGACCACTTCATCTGCCTGAACCCGCCTGCGGACTCGCTGCCGAAGTTTGGATTTTCGAGGCCTGTGCGGCGAAACGGTGTTCTGCTGACCGCATCCCACGGGAGGTCTTGTTCCCGAGGGATCCGCTCGATCGACTGCCTGAAGGTCGCCCGGGCATTTTTAGTGAGTCCCCACACGAACGGAGGTCTCCCCCGTCAGCAAGCGTGGCTTGTGCTTCCGGCCACGCTGGAATTCTGCGGCTTTGTCGACTGCAGTTCAGCCGCGATCCCGCCCGCGCTGTATCCGGTGGCTTCCTCCCCAGGGAAACGGCGGGGAAGGAAACAGGCCTTAGCCGGCCGAGGTTGCCTGGCTGCTGAAATTGGCAGCGACGAATGTGCTGTTTCCCCATCGATCGCTGGCCGATCACTTCTTGTTGACAGAAACGGAAACCTGGGCGATCGTCGCGGCGAAGAATCATGCCCGCTGTCCCAAATTGCGGATCAGCAAGGCCGCGATGAAAATGCTGTGTCCCCGGGCCCCATCAAGTTGTTGCTGCGTCAGACTCATGCCTGTTGAACAATCCTTTGGGTTGAGCTTCACTCGTCGACTTCTACTTCGACTTCACCGACCTCAAGCTCTGCCTGCAGCTCCTGCACCGCAGCTCGAAGTGGATCATAGATTTCTATTTCCTTGCCGACGATCTCGACGGACACGGCTAAGGTGTAGCTCGCGGTGTTATCCGGGTCCTTGCTCCAGCCTTTGTGGCCACGGACCGCAATGCAGAAATCCTCGGGTAAGGCGTTAGACTTTATGTAGGCCCAGTCCTTTTGGACTGTTCCGATGCTCCGTCGGACGTCTGCAATCTGACCGTCGCTGGAACGGGCACTGATGGACCAACCGAAACTGGTGCCTTCACGAACGGCCGGATCTTCATCCTTCACCGCGCGTGACACGAAAGATTCCAGGGACTCGTCCCTTCGGTTGCTCATCCAGTCCAACCATGTGGAAAGATACCCACGGTGACCGCGACGAGTGCGGCGTGGCTCGGCACAATAGGACAGGGTCACTTCGACAAGAATGGTGTAGTCCGATCCCGCGCTGCGAATCGCGTTCGGAATCGGTACTTGAAAAACGTGGCAACCGCCCGGCTTTATCTCCTGTTCCCCCTCGGTGATCAAAGTCGTGCGATGTGCCGAGTTTGTTGTCGCCCGCTCAATGTCAGGTACGCCGTAGCCGATCCGGGCCATCAATGCCGTTTGTTGTTCAGGGGGCAGGTTACGTGCCCAGTCTGGCCACCGGGCTGATTGGACGATCAAGGCACGATACAAAAGGCAGGATTCATCTGGCAGGACGGATTGGAGCCTTGCAGCAATCCGAGTGATTTTTGGAGTGGCGTAGGACGTGCCAACGTCATCTCGGTCGAAGGCCGGGCCGCCGTAAAGAGTTGAACGGACCAGGGGCGGATAGCATTCTTTCGCGTGACCAGGAGCAGTGACGGTGGGTGCATTACCGGGCGTTCGCAGGAAGTCGCCGCCAAACTCGACAACTTCCGGTTTTATCGAATCCCAGATGCCAAGGCCGGATCGGGAGAATGCCGAAGGCTCTCCCGTGCGAGATGCGAAGCTCCGCCAGTCATCCGTCTCGTAGGCATTGTACGCAACCGATCCAACAGTCAGGGCTTGAAGGCTTTGGGCGGGGTTGGCCAGGCGACAGCATTCTTCACTGAGGTAAGCTGGATAGGATTTCCCAGACGACAGTAATTCAGCAACTCCGGCTTTTGGCGCGGGGTGAGAAGGACGAAGATTGCCAATGCTCTGTATGATGAGGATGTCGTGCTCGTTGCAGAGGCGGTCGATTTCCGCTGCCCATGCCGACATATGCTTCCGGCGCGACGGCGCGTCGGCGTTGATAGAGTGATTGAAGATGCGAGTCCTGCGAGGTCCGTTGTGGTATTGTTGGACAACTTCGCGGATGAGAGCCGGTGGTAACACCTCGTCGGGAAGTCTGCACTGGTTGTTTAGGACTCGGGCGTTCTGAATCCACATCTCGCAATCGACAGTTCCCTCGTCCGGGATCTCGTCAGCATATAATACCGCGCCAGCGACACGAGTACCGTGCCCGCCACTCGGAACATAGTCGGCCACATCTGTATTGACGATACCCGGCAGGAAACAGCGCGAAGTGGGTTTGTCTATCGCTGGTTCCAGCATGACGTGACCCTCCTGTATTCCACTGTCGATCACACACACAGCCGGAGCGCCATTGCCGGGTGGGTTGATGGTCACTCTTGTCTGGATGTCTCGGAGTTGCCGGGCATGGGCCTGGGGAAGCTCGATGTCATCCGGTTCTGTTACCTCGAAGATAAACGGGTGGTTGAGAATCAAGTCCTTGAGACCCCGGCCGGGGAGCCTGACGCGCAACTCGAAGTAATCGGGCGGAACATCGGAGTTCGGTGCCGTGTCGCCAGTGATTGCGCCTTGGTAGAAGTCGATGAACTGCTGGACGGTCTCACGCCTCTCGTCCTTTAGCTCATCCCATTGGTCGTAAGCCTGGTTTCTCGCCTGACACCACTCCGCCTCCTTCTTTGCGTAAGTTTTGTCTGTGAGGCGGCCTTTCCTGGGCTTCTTGGGGAGAATCCAGTTACCCTGGCAGGAAATGCTTACATCGACAACGTAGGTTGTACCGGTGTCAAGCAATGGCAACTCAGCAAACAACCGCTCAGAAAGTATACGTTGCAAACGTTCTTCCTGGGTCAGGTCTTGCCGAAGCTCGTGAATCTTTGCAATGCCCGCCGATCCCTCGACACTTCCGATAAAGTCGTTGAGCTTCTGCTGAAAGCAGGCGAGTGACTCGTCTTCGGACGCGACGATGACGAATCCATCATCCTGCTCTGAAATTATCTCGAAACCGAAGTAGTGCCGCAGGTCGTCGATGTCCAGAACGGGGTCGATTTGCAGAAGGAGGGGGATGCCCGAGTCAATCTTTGGAAGCCCGGCTGCGTCACGGGCGTCACGCTTAGTCTTCCAGTTTGTGGTGATCGCGGTGACCTGACTGTCCAGCTTGCTACTGTGCACGCCGCGATTGGAACGATTGTCCTTCGTAGCTTGCGTTTCAACGAAACGAGGACGGGGGTAGCGTGCGGGGCCATCCTCACGACGGACCAATGGCAGATGCTCAAACTGGTGTTGGCCCGGCATTTTGGTTTATCCATTCCTTGCTGGCGAGTCGTCACGGTTGAGTTCAGCAATAGCAGTTTTCAAGTGGCAGACAGCCACAATTCTCTGCCCACTGAGCACAGCGGCTTTGGCGGCATCTTGCGCTGCCTTCACAACCATTGCGGCCGATGAACCGGACAAGGATTTGACGATGGGCCTCCAGTCGAGGTTCTCGGCAACCGCAACGGACGAAAGCGTCAATCTCAAGAGACTCTCGATCTCAGCGTCTCCCGGCGTCGGCACGAGGAAGACTTCGTCGAACCGGCGAAACAATGCCGAATCCAGCGAGTCTTCAATGTTGGTAGTGGCGACCAATAACCCCGGTGCGTCATACTCCTCCATCAGAGTCAACAGAGTATTCACGATTCGTGACGCTTCGCCAATGTCCCTGGACGTCGTCCTTGAGCGTGCGATGAAATCGCACTCGTCAAGCAACAGAACGGAAGGTTTTTCTTTTGCAGCCTCGAACACGGATCGAAGGTTGGCTGCGGATTCGCCAAAGAATGAGGAAATCAACGCATCGAAACGGACCTTAAGCAGCGGTAGCCCAACATTCCATGCGAGACGCCTGGCACCGAGCGATTTACCGCAACCCGGCGGGCCATAAAGGAGTATTGTTTTGCGCGGACGCAGTCCATATGCCCCGAGCCTTTCACGGGCCGCGTATTCCTTCTCAATGCGCGCGAAACGTGCCTCGATCTGCTGTGGCAGAACCATGTGGTGATCCAGCTGCTCACGAGGAATAAGAGTGACCAGAGATTCGCTATGCCTGCGGCTGGTTGGCAACTCGGCAAGTGCTTTGCGGTTTTCGTTTCCCGCCGACTTGCTTGGGCGTGGACGTGCGAGGATCGCGGCCAATTGATCAGCCAGCTTGATGTGGCCCACCTGCCGTTCGGACTCAACAACTGTTTGCGCAAGACGCTCCAAGTCGCTTTGCGATGCATCGGCGATGGCACGCACAATGCGTTTGAGGATGTCGGCGTTCATGGCATACCTGCTTGAGTGATGGTTATCTCTTCATCCCTCATCGGCCGACCTGGGACGGTTCGCCGGAGCTTGCGCAAATCGCGTGATTCCTGGTTTGAACGAACACGTAGCGCCAACTGGTGCCGTGCCTTTGAGAACGTACGTCAAATCCACGCTCTCTCAAAGCACAGACGCAACGTGATATGGTTGGAATCGAGACCCCTACTTCTTCAGCAAGCAAAGGCGTGGAGTATTGCCCGGTCTTGATTAGCTGTAGTACGTGCTTCAACCGCCGCTCGATTTCAAGCGAACGTTCGTATTGCATGACATCGGCCTTCTTAGAGGATTCTGGGTGGCCCGAATCTATCGAGTCCTGATAGACTTGTCAACCGGGCAAATCACCTTAAGCGTTGTTGGCGCTGGCCGACTGCGGTCTGGACAGGAACTCCATAACGAAGCAGTTGATACGTTCGCATGTTCGCCTGATAGAGCGTAATGTCTGAAGTATCGGCGACAGTCTCCAGTTTCTGCAGGGCGGCCGAGACTTGAGCGTCGGAGTAGCCGCGTGACTTCAGGTTTTCTCGCAGCAGTGCCGCCTCAATCGGGCGGATGTTTGCTCGCTGATGCCAGTCGCCGAGGCAGCGGTAGCCGAGGCAGTCCGGCCGGGCGTGATCCGTGAACAGAGCCGGAACTCGCGCGTGGGTTGTGCGTTCAAAGCGTGCCTGTTGACTCATTCAAGGATCTCCCAATGTCCGCCTTTGGCCGGGCCAACTCGACCGGTGATTTCATTTTCGCGAAGCTGCCGCACAAGCCGCTCAACTGTCCGCTCGGTTCGACCTGACTTTGCCGCCAGCTCGGGAATCGTGATTTCGGGGCGTTTCCGAATCAGAGCCAGTAACTTCGCGGTCGTTGCGGACATTTTCCCCGACATTTTCCCCGACATTTTCCCCGACATTTTCCCCGACATTTTCCCCGAACTTTTCCCCGAACTTTTCCCCGAACTTCCAGTACCCCCGAAAACGCTTTCCACCGGCCTGCGCCAGATCGTCGTGACAAACCCGTCGCGGTAACTGAACCCCGGTTCTGGCAGCCCATGTTCGGCACAGCAGCGGATTGAATGGCACTGAAGCATGGGGGCGACGCAACGATTCCAGCGTCAGGCTTTCGGGCAGGCGACCGGGATTCGTGATCTCCAGGCGATCCGAAAAAAGCATCACCTGCACGCTGGCGTTGCTGGTGTAGTCGCGATGAGCGACCGCGTTGACGATGCCTCGAGACCTTCAAGGGCGATTCCGACGGCGTCAGGGCTGATCGGGCAGTGGGCTGAGTGTGGAGGTGACTATTCGTCGGGAGTGCTGTCTTTCATGGGGAAGCTGGTGCCCTGAATGAGCATCGACGCTGCTGGCGGTTCAACGCCAGCCAGCGATGCACGTCCCGCAAACAATTGGAATCGTGGCAGCACCATTGATTGCTGGCCGACGGAACACACTGACGGTCACAGCTCGTCCGCAGGCAAAATCGCGGCGGAAATCGAGATTTCCGCCGCGCAGGGGAATTATGGGTGCCGTGGTCGTCTTCTCCCGTCGGAAGCCTGGCTCATATCCGTGGACTTGAGACAAAATTCCCGGAGCGTCGCCAACCTGAGAACGGCAGGCGTCAGCCGCAGCACCGGCCAGCGCGAGGGAAATTCAGGGAAGCAGACGCTCGCCCAGCCTGCTGCGCGCATTCAGACCGGTGGAACTGCGGGTCTTGAAAGCGGCGTTCGACGTTTGCGGCTTTGTCGACTGCAGTTCAGCCGCAATCCCGGCTACACTGAATCCGGCGGCCCCCCCCCCTGAAGGAGACTGCGGGGAAGGAAACGCAGAAGGAAATTCAGTGGATGGAAGCTCTTCGAAGGAAACAAGCTGTCGCAGGAGCTGCAGGGAAGGAAACAGGCCTCAACCGCTGGAGGTCGCCTCGCTGCTGAAATTGGCAGCAACGAATGTGCTGTTCCCAACAATTGAGCAGAATCAGAACTCCGCACGCCAAAAAAGGCTGCGCCGAGCCCGTGGAAGCGACGTCAACGCCTCGGCACCGCCACCCTGGTGACCTCGAACCTGCTGATTCTGGCGGTAATGAATGTGCCGTTTCCAGATAGAACTTATCCTGCAGTTATTGGTGCCATTGCTTTCGCAAACTCGAAGGAAGAATGATGAAAATCTTGCGTTTGCCGTCCGCCCACTTCTGCGAGAGCACGATACCTGCTCAGTTTGCTCCCCCGAGTCCCACCTCGTCAGCGAGAATCGCGCCGTTGGAAAGTGGCGACCGAAAGGCGAACACAGCCGCATCGACCTGATGCGGATTCCAGTCGACCTGCGAATCCATAATCGCCGAAGTGAAGCGTTCGACGCTGTCGGATGGAGAGCGTCGCATCAATCCATTAGCGGACAGCTTGGCGCGATACGCCGTGCAAGGCGCGTCAGTCACGCGTACCGCCCATGTGGTCGGTCAATGCTTTCGCCCTGGAATGCTTTTCGATTGCCTTAGTATGGATTGCTGCCGCGTCGCTCATGAATCGCACAAAACTCTCATTCGTTCCTACTCTTCATCTCTCATGTCGTCATCGTCCGCCACAACCTCGCCGGTCTCCATCACGGCTTTGCCCATCACTCCGCTGATCTCCGCAAGCAATCGCTCACGTCGCGACTCGATGTAGCCGTCATAGTCATTGGCCCGAAGAAACGCCGGATCAATGAAATGAGATCGCAGGATCGCGTCCATTCCCGCATCGTTCAGCATGACGCTCTTATGAGTCTGAAGCTGATTCAAATAGTCGGACGGCGATTTCCCACCGATCATTCGATTGGCTTTGTAAGAAATCGGCGTCTTGTTCAATACCGAATTGAATCGCTTTTGTTCGATTCCGTTTTGGCTGCACCACTCCTGAGGAAAAACATGATGAATGTCGAGCTTGCACTCTTCCCAGTCCGTTTCATCCAGTTCGCGAATGGTGCTCTTCCAAAAGAAGTCTCTGGCACCGTTACGCTGAATGAGAACGTTGATGCCCTTGTATGCGGCACTGTTTCTCGATCGAAGCGTGTTGAGTCGTCCCGGCTGGAAATTCGCGTCACGTACAGTGGAAGGTTCGGAGCCAGTGCCGTCGATCCATTCCATCAACTCCTGCACGTCGTTGGCCATGCGAGTCTCGACGGCACCGCCGTATAACTCGCCCAACACACCGCACCAGAACCAGCGACAGATGCGGTCATAGACCTTCTGTTCCAGCCATCGTTCGCCGAGCAGTGTCAGAACTGATGCCAACGGTACGATTTGCGTGCGGTAGGGGAGATCGCGTTTTGAGAAGAACGACTCTTTCCGCAGGAACTTTGCGGCCTTCCAGAATCCTTCCGCGAGCGGATCACGCAAATCCTGGTATGCCGACAAAGGCAATGTCAGCACAGACTCTCGCTTGGCACTGACACCGGTGATCTGCTTTCCAGTCTTACCCGCAGCGACGTCCTCTTTTCGTCGGCGATAGGTGTAAAGTAGTGAGAGCCCCTGGAAGTAATCGGTCGGCTGAATTTCGGTGAGCATCCGCTGCTTGCCGAGTTTCTGACTGACACCCTCGATCTTGTCCTTCTTGTTTCCATACCACTCATCACGCAAATTCACGCCATCGGCTGCGTAGGTGGCAGTGATAAGCTCGAATACGGAGAGGGGAACGCCGCCGGTATTCACCTTTTCGAATACCAGACAGACCGCCTCCTTGGGGTTATTCTTTTTCAATTCGATGACTGGAACGTCGTACTCCTTGAAGGCATCGAGTACGTTCCGACGGAATTCCATGTACCGCTGAAACTTCACGGTATCGAAGGAAATCAGCCCGTTTTCCCATTTGTCGCGATTGAGTATTTGATTGCAGGGAAAATGAAACGCCTTGAATTCCTGCTCTGGCGTTCGCAAGTCCAGCGTGATGTCTTTTCCAAAGTTCGTCCGGAGCGTTTTGTCCGCACCGACACCGATGATTGCATCCTCATAGTGCTCCGGGCCAAGGAGCGCCTTTTCGATGTCGATGTAGTAAAACCGTTCAATCGGTCGCTTCTTCTCGTCGCGAGTCGTGACCGCCTGGTTCAAAACAAGAACCTGTGTCAGTGACGTGAGCCGCTGCTGGCCGTCGAGAATGAGCTTTTCAACTTTCTGCCGCGGATACTTGGCCGGATCGAGTCCTTCGACCGGACGCATTTTGAATTTCGCCTCGCCGCCATTCTCCAGAAGCATGATTGCCCCGACCGGAAATGCGCGGGCGATGCTGACGAGAAGCGATCGGATATGTTCATCGTCCCACACCCAACCACGCTGAAAATCCGGCAATTGGATCTTTCCTGCTTCAATGTCTCGCAGCAGCTCGGCAAGCCGGGTTTTTGTGGAATCAAATGTGGACATGTTTCAGGGCCTCTCAGTCAATCACAGCGGACGGATAATGGCAACGACGCTCGATGCGCCGTCTGGCCCTGTGGCATCTTCAACGGTGAAGACCGGCAGCACATGGACCGCAAAACGCCCGGCCACCGTTCCGAGATCAAGGTCAATGTCGCCGTCCTGAAGGGTCTGCGTGACAGACGCGGCATGAATGGGGCCGTCGGAAGGCACTGACTTGTCTTTGGGAATGTGACCGTTGCACCTTCGCTCGAACGCCTCATTCACGATGGCATAGTCGACACGAAGCATCGGTGCAGGTATCGGCAGCGGTTCGCCGAAGAGTGGGATTTGCCTGCGATTTCGGCTGACGATCCGTTGTTCTGTGGGCTTGAGTTTCCAACTAAAGAAGACGGCAGCCAGCGGAGACGCGTGCATGTCAACGATGCGGCGCTCCCCCATTGCCTGGCCTTCGCCGAGCTGGTTTGGGTCATTGAAGTTCGGAAAGTCGGTGCGGGCGAGACGGGAGTTTGCGTCGATGAGCGGCTGAATGATCTGAGTGTTGATCTTGTCGCCAATGTCCGACTTGCCCTTGAGGGCGATCATGTCCTTGAAGCTGGCCCCCGGCGGAATGACCACCGGTGGCTGGAACCCGTCATAGTCCGCGTACTTGTCCGAGACGTACTTGATGAACAGCATGAACAGGACATAGTCCTTGTACTGGCTGGCATCCATGCCTCCCCGCAGCTGATCGCAGGAGGCCCAGAGAGACGAATACAGGTCAGATTTCTTGATGGCCATGAATGGGTTCGGGTTCGCTGTGCACTTGGGTGGTGGATTGAATCAGGATGTTTTTCCTCAGAACCCTTGGGGGGCTGTATTTGCAAAGAGTACAGGAAAAAGCGGTGTGGTGCGACACCATCGCGCTGTGTTCCGGGGTACTCCAGGCGATCGCAGGGCCATGGGGCTGTTTCCGCCGCGGTCGCTGGCTGATCACTCCTCGTGGGCAGCAACGGAACCCTGGGCGATCATCGCGGCCGCGACTCGTGCCTGCTGTCCCGAATTGTGGACCAGAAAGTCTGCTATGGAAATGCTGTGTCCCCGGGATCTGGCTCGCAACTTCTTCTGCCAGCTATAGAACGCTGCGACCGACACGCTCTCCCACTCACAAAACGTCGCCACTGTCAGCCCGGACGTCTCCCGCCGCCGAAACCGCTGAATCCACTCATCACGCTTCCCGTCATCTGCACGACGCCCCATCGTTCACTCCTTCTGTCCGGTTGATGAAAACTCCAACCGCAACAGAATGGGGGCGTTGTCTACAATGGTTGTGGGGTACGGTTACGCCCAAATACTCCCTGGAGGCCGTCGCGACCATCCCGCTGTCGAATCGCTGAGGATTTCAAGAAGGTTCGCCATAGGGAGCCTGGAGGCATAACATTCGCCGAAACCAGGCGGCGACGGAAGATTGTCCATTTGAAACCCGCCCGACTTCGCCGCTCCGGTTCACGGCTTTGTTCGGTGCCTTCAAGGTTGCGAGGATACGTAGAGGCCTTTGCTGAGCGTCTTTATCGCGACGCCACCATTGTCATCGTATTCAAGGCGGAACTTTTCCCAATCCCCAATCGCGGTTCGGTTTGCACCACATACGGAGCCGCCACCCTCTTCTGCAACGAAATAGTGGCGTCCGTCATGCGCGCCGAAGCTAACCGTGCCATCGGAATTTCGGACAACAGTCCACTTCTCCCAATCGCCAATTTTGTCACGGTTCGCATACGTAGCCCCGCCACCACCACCTTCGGCGGCCAAATATCCAGTGTGTCCAAGGATTGCGACCTTGCCGTCGTCCACCTGAACTAAGGTAAAACGCTCCGATTTGCCAGCCTCTTTGCGATCGGCAACCATCCCACCGGGAGTGTGTCTGTTCTTTTTCTTTCTGCGACCAATGCCGAGTGCATTCGCGATTGCAGGTCCCGGATCACTTTCTGCAAGCCAATCACTTGCTTTTTCTATGTTTCCATTTGCTATTCCGCCCCAGTGTTCCCCAAGCTTAGATATCTCTTTGCCTGCTTTCACCAGTTCGCCGTATGGTCCGTTACCCTTAGGCGTAATTGTCGTTGCGGAGTAGCTGATGACACCGGTGATTTCTACACCACGGCGTCCACCGATCTCGTTGACGAGGTCAATCATGCCGATAGCTGCAGCAACGGCTTTCGAGACGGCTGGTTCCGGGTTAGCAACGAGTGTTGCAAGAGCGGCGCCTTTTTTAAGGTCTTGCACTTCGCTGTTTTCGAGTACAAGTCGCCATGCCAAGCCAGATCGTTCAAACTTGGCAGCACGAGCGTCAGAGGGAACGGTGACAATCGCAGCAAAGGCTACCGCAGCGATCAGAACAACACGAAACATGTTGGGCCCTTTCATTGACACAGAACGACCAAGATCAGCCGGTTGGCGCGACTGACACTCCAATGTGTACGCATCCCTTCGCCAACTCGGCTCCATCTTTTTGTTGCCCTTTTCATATTCGTGAAGCAGTGAAATCACTCCGCCTTGGCTTGATCACCAATGCGTTCGGAAAGACGAGCCCGACGGCGTTTTGAGCCAGCCTCGAGTACATGTAAGTGATGATGGAGATTGTCAACAAGTTTGGCCGCTTCTAGTAATTCGGGCTTCGCATCGGGTACCGAAGATAGGAGAGATTCGAGACGCATTACCTGATGGTGTAGTAGGTCAAACGCATGTTCGAAACGCGGGTCCCTACGTGGCTCCGAACCAGGCAAGTGCTGCAACACGAATGAAAGATAATCTGGCGGCAAGAGAACCTCTGGGTTGTTCAATACACGCTGTTGCTGCCGTGCCAGTTCGAGAAGCTCCTCGAGAATCTTTGCTTTCTCATCCACTGGAGCAGGCACAGCCTGCGCCGCTTCAGCATGTTTCTCGACTCCATCGAGCTGCGCCTTGAGCATGGGCCACCATACGTTAAACGCCTTGGTCAACAATGTATCAGTCAGGCGATTCTTCTCCGAGATTCGATTGTTTATGCTGCTCACCAGCTTGAGCATTTCATCCGGGGCAATAATCACAGATTGAAACTGAAGCAATGGCCCCTTGACGTCGGACCGTTTGATGTCAATCAACAACGGTGTTACGTTTGCTTTGTCCAAACTTTTCGACAACGCCCCTGCTTCAAAATTGATCCAGGGAGCCGAAACGTTCTCCTGGGTCACGCAAATGACACCGTAGTGAGACGATTCCAATTCCTTGGCAATGTCGGTGCTCCATCGGGCGCCCTTGTCGATGTCCTCCGATGATACATATGGGACGATTGACTGAATGACCGAGGGCAGCCAGTCGCGCAGCACGCACGCAACACGATGGCTCTGAGTGCCGGACCAACTTAAGAACACTTTCATTGTTGTCTCATTGAAGGCGAACGACCAAGGTAACCGGGTTGGCGGACCAACGGAATTGACGTTGACAAACAGACAATTGTAAACGAAAGATACGACGTTGAAAAGCCGAAAGGCGAGCAAACTCCGGTTGACCGATTTGTTAGACCACCCTTTGCGATTGTAAATCAAGTAGGTCTGTCACGACGTCCTCCATTGTCTGCGGACGGTTGGATGGCTGCGCTAGGATCATTCGGTCAAGTACCTTTGCAGCCCGCTGCTGAAGAGCCCCGACGTTACCTTGTTTCGCCCGCATCCAACGGAACAGAAACTCGCCTTCACTTCGGGCGACCCAAAACGTGCGGATGAGCGTCCAACCCAGAGCGTATACGTCCGACGTGCGAGACACGATTCCATCAAGTTCTTGTTCTGGTGGCATAAAGCCGGGCGTGCCGTAGGCGCCAGTCAAGGGACCATCGTAGTGATAGTTCCCGTTAGGATCTTTTTCCCAATATGAATGGCGATTGCGGGCGTTGTGAAGCATCCGCTGCAGGTCGGGAATCATGAAATCGAGTACCAAAGGCACATCGGCATCTGGCCGAACCAAGATGTTCGACGGCTTGAGGTCTCCATGTAATATGCCGGTCTCCTGAAATCCCAAGTCGCCGACGAAGTCGCATTTGTGAGCAACGTCGAGGGCCGAGGCAATTTCAGTCGCAACGTGGAGCATCCTGTGCCAACAGTCTTCGTCACTCTGGATTCCGAAAGCCCATGCATTGAGATGATCGCCGCGCGCGAAGTCATAGGCCAAGTAAGCCGTTGTCTTCTGATCGCGTTGTAAGTAACCGAAGTCGAGAAGATCGACGATACGCGGATCACGGAGCGCACCGAGACCGCGAACTGCGCGCTCGGTCGCCCTTGTGAGCGCCTTGAGTTTTGCGCTCATCGGAAGCAATATCTTCAGCGCAACGTCTCGGCCGAAAGTTCTGTGGTGCGCCCGAAAAACGATTCCACTTCCCCCAAGACCGACGTACTCGCGCAGCGTATAGCGATCCACCAAACTGCCAATAAGCGTGCTGTCGGGCTTTCGCGCTTCGTATGCAACGTCGCGCGGATCAGTCGTGAACCAGAGCGTTGGGAAATCCGTCGGTCGCTCGGCAGTCGACGAAGCAGAGGCAGCGACTTTACGTGTACTCAACGCGCCAAGGATTGCGTCGCAAACAACGTCAATGCCGCGTGCCCAGTCGATGCCTAGGCGTGAAGCCAATAGCGGGGAAGCCTTTGCCAGCTCCTTCGCCGTGATTCGATGCCAAACAGGCAATAAAACGCGTTCGCCGTTTAGCTCTCTCGTAACCAATGCATCCAACTCCGCTTGCGGCCACTCCTTTGACAGGAAGCTGGGGCTAAGAATGACAACACCCCATTTGGACGCGGACAGTCCACTGTCAATCTTTTTGCGCAAACTATCGCCGAGAACAAGCTCCTGCTCATCAATCCACACACGGATTCCGTTGGTTTCGAGCCGTCGGGCAAGGGGGCGCGCGATGGTGTCTTTGTCCTCACTAGCATGACTTATGAATACGTCCCAGGTTTGTCCGACAGAAGCTGTCATGCGATGACTACGTGCCCTTAATGAGCCAGCGATTTTGGTGGTCTAACGACTTTTAGACAGAAATACGGAATTGGGCACAAGATGGAATCTATCTAAATCGGGCAGCATTCTGGATAACCACCAAGGTCTGTCAAGATTCTCTGAGCAGAGTATATCAAAAACTTCGTGTTGTTGTCTATCCTGGAGTCTACACCGTGAATTCAGGAAGCCCTTCGAACCCGGAAAGACAGAATCAATCACAGCCTGTCTCGAATGCGCAGCAGTCGCCAAAACTGCTGACTCAGGTGCGCAACAAAATGAGGGTGCTGCATTACTCCATCCGAACGGAGTCTGCCTATGTGGACTGGATTGTCAGGTTTCGGCGAATACTCAGAGTCAGGCGCTGTGCGCTATTGTCTTTCTCTATCGACAGGTGCTCGAACTGGATCCGGGTCGTCTGGATGGAGTACGGGCCAAGGGGCCGGAGCGGTTGCCCGTCGTGTTGTCCCATGAGGAGATACGGCAGGGGGATGCGACTGCTGGAAGTTTGCCGGCTGCGATTCAAAGACATCGACTTTCAGCGTCGACACATTCTTGTTCGCGACGGCAAAGGCGAAAAAGATGGTCCATCCGGGTTTATTGTGGGTCGAGGCTGAGACTGCCGCAGTAGAAAAAGATCGCGGTTTTTAAATTTTGGTGGAAACAGCACATTCATTGCCACCAGAATCAGCAGGTTCGAGGTCACCAGAGCGGTGGGGCGAGGGTGTTGACGCAGATCCCAGGGGCTCGGCGGAGACGCAATTTGCGTGCGGAGTTTGGAGGCTGCTGGCGTGGCTGATGATGGCGTGGCGAGGTTTGATGAGCCGTGAAAGGTTCGCAGGGAGGTTGCCTGTGTCTGGAAGGCGGATGGTTCAGCAGAGGGCTCAAACCTTTTTCGTATCCGATCCGCGTCCAGGGCCTGTGCAGGCTGGCTACTTTTTCTTCTTCACGGCCAGCTGTTCAATGGTCAGCTGCAGTTCGCCGAGGTCGAGGGTGCCGGCGGCGGGGATGGTCAGCGGCAGGCCGCCGCGGTCGAGGGTTTCCGATGTGCTGCCGCGAGTCCAGCCGGGAATGTTTTCAGGACGCTCATGCCAGAAGCGAAAACGCCATTCACCTGCTGGCAGCTGCGGCAGGTCCAGCTGTCCGTCGGCATCAGTGACGGCCGCATAGGGATGATCAAGCACAACCAGCCAGGCACGCATCCAGCTGTGAACGCTGCAGTCGACTCGCACCGGCAGCGTTTCCGCCTTGCGAATGATGCGTTCCGAAGGTTTGCCGGAGGGGATGACTTCGTTGAAGGGCGTGGAGCGTTTCAGGAAGGCGGCGGCGTTGTGTACGACAGGGTCATTGTTCAGCAGCTGCAGCGGCTGTCCGGTCTGCAAACACAGGACTCGCGGTTCAAACCGACAGCCGCGATTGTCCAGCTTCGCCGGCTGCAGCGGCGGCTGCTGCCGCTGCGGGTGAATCGGGACGGGTGATTTCGCTTCGAGCCAGACAATCAGGTTGCGAATCCCGCGATTCTGCGGATTGACCGTCAGGGATTCATCGACCAGTCCCACGGTGCCGCAGACCTCGGCATCACGTTCAATCTGCAGCGGCTGCGGTGCAGGCAGCGGGTCCGAGCCGGACAGGACAAAGCGGGCTTTGAGCGAGCCCCAGGCTGGTTCCTGAGCCCGGACAGCGGTGCTGGCGACTGACAGCGCGAGCAGCGCGATGCTGGTAAACAGAGATTTCATGGCGATGGGCCGTATTTCCAATGTACTGTCAGGGGCTGTCAGGCAACAGCAGGATCCGAGGATGACGGATGCGGACAGCAGCCTGCGGCGTCCCCTGAACAGCGGTGACGAATAATCCGGTCTGGCCGGGTTTCAATGGCGGCAGATTTCCCTGGCTGACGACTTCGCCGTTCATGCGAACTCGCAAAGTCGTACCGTCCACCGCAATTTCGAAATCGTTCCACGCATCACGAGGAATGACCAGATTCTGATTTCTCGGCAGCAGTCCGGCGTTGCCCTGCAGAGCGTCAACCTGTCCGAGTGCGGTGGAGTCCAGTGAAAGCAGCAGGCCGGAGATGGAGGTGGCTCCGGTGGTATCCTTGTTCCCGGTCGCTCCGAGGAACAGTCGGAGTCCGCTGGTGGTGCCATGAATCTGCATGCGCTGAACCCAGCGTCCGGGAAGGCTGCGGTTTTCCAGAAACCCGATGGCTGCACTGCGCTGAGTCCCGGACAGCTCAAGCCCCTCAGCGGTGAATTTCCAGAGCGAGCGACCGGAGTCGGGAAGCCGGTCTGCGGCAGCGGCGCTCTGCGTGTACTGCAGATCATCCGGTCGCAGGAAGTGGTGCTGGAACTGCCAGCGCTGCAGAATGGACAGCAGGTCGGTGCGTTTCACGGCATCGGCCTGTCCGTTGCCGGACGCGAGGCTTTCAGCGAGTGATTCGGCCTGCTTCAGAGCATCGCCCAGCCCGGGCAGTGCGGCACCGGATTTGGGCCGTTTGGTCAGGTCGGCCGGCAATTTCAGCAGTGTGACCACATCGGCCCAGCGACCGGCATTGGCCGCGTCCACCGCGGACTGCAGCAGCAGCTCGATCATGCGATCCTGCTGGGCTGCGGCGGGAGTGCCTTTGAACTGCCCGGCGACTCGCAAAGTCTCCTCGAGACCAGCGATTCCGTAGCGTTCCTGACGCACTCGCAGAGCTTCCAGAATACCATCGGTGGCAGCTCGCGCTTTGCTGTCCGTTTCGATGACCAGTTTGAGCAGTGCGAAGTCTTCAGGGCCGGGTTTCTGTTCGTACTGCAGTTCCAGCAGTCGGCGGACAAACCTGGGCCGAGCGGTTGATGACAGTTCCTTTTTGTACTGTTCCTTCAGGGCGGTTTCGGCTTTTTCCACGGCCGCCGCAGCGGGTACTGGAGCGATGGTCGGGGCGCCCGAACCTGCGGGGGCTGAGCCCACGGAGACACTGATGCGGGTGCTGAGTGAACTGCCGCCGTTGAACCGCAGTTCGGGGAAGGCCGGAGTCGCCTCGACCAGAAACTCGTGCCGACCATCCGGGGTACCGGCCGGCACAGCCCAGGTGAGTGTGCCGGTGCGTCCGTCAACAGCAGCTCCGCTGATTCCGGCCGGGGCAGTCAGTTTCAGGCTGAGCAATTTGGTGAGGGCCTGGTTCTGTGCGGAGAACAGCGACACTTTCAGGGTGTCTCCTGCCCGAGTGCGCTGTTCGGGGATACTCGGCAGAGAGATCTCGGAGTTTTTCGGCAGCACCAGTACAGATCGCGTGACTTTGGCCAGCACGGCTGTGCCTTCAGCATTCAGCAGCTCCATGGTGATATTGAAGCGGCCAAGGTCCTGACTGCCTGGATTCAGCTTGAGCTCGCCCTTCACTTCATTGAAGCTGTGCTGCGGCGGTTTGTCGCCCGTCAGCCGGTACTTCATTTTCGGTTCAGGAGCCGGCACGAGATCCGACTTCCATTCGTAACTCTGACCGGCTTCAAGCTGGATCGGTCCGGACTGTCCGAATTTGAAATCCATGGTGCCGGACTGCACTGTGACGACGATGGAGGTGCCGGAGATGAGTGTTTGTTTGCCGTCATGTTCGAAGTGCAGTTCCACGGGAATGACGTAGGACGCGACAGCGAGGGCCTCGGGGATTTTCCACCGCACCCGTCCGGAATCCGGATCAATGGTGACTCCGGGCGGAGTACTGGCACCGGTTTTCCAGACCAGTTTTCCGGCTGCGGGAGTTTCCGGTGGTTTGTCTTCAAACTCGGGCACCACTTCCAGGCTGTCCCCGGCCTGCATGTGGAGCGGTTCGGCGGAGGCGAGTCGGGCGACGGGTACAACCGGCTTTTTTTCCGGGTTTGTTTTGGCGGTGGCGGCGGATTTGGTGGGGGACTCGCCGGACGATTTTGCGGGTTTCGAGTCACCGCGGAGGAATACGAAGGCGGCCACGAGGGCTGTGAGTGCGGCGACGGCCACGAGTGCGACCAGTCCGGCCTTTTGTGTGCGACGGGGACCGGACGATTCGCCTGGGGACGATTTTCCGGAGGCGGTTTTGCTGACGGACGTTTTGCCGGGGCGGATGATGGGGATGGTGGGGGACAGTTCAAAGCCACCGGAGGGCGTGTTGGCGAGCATCAGATCGACGGCTGCTCCGGTGTCCATGGCTTTCAGGAATTGCTGATAGCCGGGATCCTGGGACTCGGAGAAATCGGAGCGACTGAAGGACTGCAGCAGCACGACGGTTTCAGCACCGGGCTGACTGGCGGCCAGTTTTTTCAGGCTGTCGACAGTGAGCGGGGCGCAGAATGGTTCGAGGGCTGCGGCAACTTCGGCGGGTGTCTGAAAGCGTTCCTGAGGATCCTTGCGGGTCATTTTCTGCAGAAGCTGATCGATGGGTTCCGCCAGCTCAGGTCGGAGTGTGCTGGCGGGCGGGACATCGCGTGAGCAGCGAGCCATCAGCACCTGCAGGGGATTGTCGCCGGGGAAGGGCACTTTGCCGGTGAGCAGCCGGAACAGGGTGCAGCCGAGACTGTAGATGTCGGAGCGGATATCGACGGTGGCCGTATTCCAGCCCTGTTCCGGTGACATGTAATCAGGCGTACCCATGACCTGACCGGCGCGCGTGACGGCGGTGCGTTCTTCGTCGTCTTCGCTGAGCCGCACGAGGCCCATGTCCATGATCTTGACGATGCCCGTGTTGTCGCTGGTCCAGTCGATCATCAGGTTGGCGGGCTTGATGTCGCGGTGCACCATCTTCTGTTCGTGGGCATGCTGCAGGCCGAGTGCGGCCTGTCGGGCGATTTCGCAGGCGACGGAAACCGGCAGCGTGGTGATGCGCTGCAGGATATTGTCCAGCTGATCCCCGTTGACGAACTCCATCACCATGAAGTCGATTTTGCCGACGCGCCCGGCATCGATCGTGCGGACGATCCACGGGCAGTTCAGTCGCGAGGACGCGCGGATTTCGCGGCGGAAGCGATTGACCAGATTCTGATTGGACGAGAGTTTGCGGGACATGACCTTGACGGCGACGATGGACGAATCGCGACTGTCGATGGCCTTGAAGACGTGGCCCATGCCGCCTTTGCCGATGGCTTCCAGCAGCTTGTAGTGCTGCAGCACGAAGCCGGTTTGGCCCTTCAGCAGCTGGGAGGCCTGCCAGGCCGTCAGCAGCCCCTGACGGACCAGTTCTGCGGCCAGTTCTTCGGCGGCTTCACGTTCGCGGGACAGTGCCAGCGCAACACCCAGCTGAGCGGTCGACATCAGACCGCTTTTTCGCAGGAGTG
>VFQT010000402.1_pt1 | contig 64881 bp, 59 predicted proteins | sample 3512381 | NCBI WGS metagenome assembly VFQT01 (sample SAMN10412376, study PRJNA504923) | tailings metagenome | isolation source: Relicate 2 Philex TSF3 active mining site | place: Philippines: Tuba, Benguet | collected 2017-08-29
CATTATCAAAGTAGTAATCCAAGACAATCTCTGAGTTAGCAACATCGGCGCTAAATCCAAAGACATTGCCGCCCAGGCAGAGTGGGTGAATTTTCAGGTCGGTTTTTGGAAGGTTGATCATTGCTAAATCGTATAGCGATAAAGCACATCACGTGCCCACTCGGTAAAGCCCAGTGATTGATATAGCTTGATGGCTGCGATGTTATCTGCATCAACATAAAGCATGGCGCTGAAGATTCCTTGATACCGCAGGTGGCGCAGGCCAGCGATAGTGACAGCTTTACCAATTCCTTTTCCAGAGTGTTCTGGTGCAACACCCATAATGTAAATCTCGCCAATGGGATCGTGGTCATGATGCTCCTCATGTTCTGAGTGTTTATGAGAGTGCCCACCATGCACCTTGGTCCAACAAAAACCAGTCATCTTTTGATTTTCCTCAGCAATTAGAAATCCTTGTGAATCAAACCAATCCTCTTTGGTTCTGATTTCTAAATCTCTTAGCGACCAATTACTTTGATCGGGATGATCTGCAAAAGCGCGATTATTTAGGTTTACCCATTCATCATTATCGATACCTGGCAAAAAGTTTCTGATTGGTATCTCTTTTGAAATTTCGGGGATTGGATCATTTAATGAGCGGCGCATTTGAATAACGGTGCGCACTTTGTGAAAGCCATTGTGTTCGGCGATATTTTTTGCGCCTGGTAAATCACCGTGGGACCACAGTCTTAAGTTGTTTCCTGAAGCCTCGTGAAGTGCTTTGAGAAGCTCTTGGCCATAACCCTTTTTTCGTTGCTGGGGGTGGACCACCAGCTCTGCGCTAGGGCCCTCAACTTCATCAGTTAAATCAAGATGGGCATAGCCAACTACCTGATTCTCATAGGTCGCGATGAAATGGGTATCGGCTTTATCTCCGCCATGACGCAAATGCAATAAAACATGTTCGCTAACTGGGGGAACACCATCATGATCTGTGGCGGTGGAGATTAAAGCTAAAACTGCACCTTGCGTTACTTCATCAAGATGTGAAAGCTGGGTAATCAAGAGAGTTGGTCAGATAGATCTTGCTCTTTGGGGCTGGTGTTAAAGCGATAGCCAACATTACGCACGGTGCCGATTATGGCTTCAAACTCTGAGCCCAATTTGGAGCGCAACCGTCGGATGTGTACATCAACGGTGCGGGTACCGCCGAAGTAGTCATAACCCCAAATCTCTTGCAGTAATTGAGATCTAGTGAAAACTCGGCCTGGATGTTGTGCCATGTACTTCAATAATTCAAACTCTTTATAGGTTAAATCAAGTGCGCGACCTTTGATTTTTGCAGTGTAGGTCTTTTCATCAATTACAACATCGCCGCTCTTAATTTCACCTGATGTTGGATCGGCTGCAATGCGCAAAGCTTGTAGCTTTGAAATCGCAATGCGGATACGGGCCTCAACCTCTGCAGGTCCTGCGGTATCAAGGATGACATCATCAAATCCCCAATCTGCATTTGTGGCAGATAGGCCACCCTCAGTTGTGATCAAAATTAATGGGCATCCAATGCCTGTAGTGGTAACAAGTTTGGTGAGTGATTTTGCAGCGGGTAAATCACGACGGGCATCAATAAATAAGCAATCAACCTCAGGAATATCAACCAAAACCGATCCGATGGCAGGCAAGATGCGAACTTGATGCTGGAGCAAACCAAGTGCAGGAAGCACTTCAGCGCTGGCACCATTGGTGTTCGTCAAAAGTAGAATGCGAGCCATAAGAGTGAAAGAATACCCGCGTGGATAATTACCTACCAATTATCATTGTTTTTACGCTCGCAACAGCGTATGGGCTTTGGTATCAGCGCACCCGCGGCCAGATGAAATCCAAATCTGCTCGGATTGATAAGCCTGGGCTAACCGCAACTGATATCGGCAGTGAATTGGGATCACGGGTTACCTTGGTGCAGTTCTCCACCGCATTTTGCACACCATGTCGAGCCACTCGGGCTTTATTGACTGATATCACCGCAGATTTAAATGATGTTGTACATGTAGATATTGATGCGGAAAAACATTTGGATTTAGTGCGCAAATTGCAGATTAACTCCACCCCAACCACCCTGGTTCTAGATCGCAATGGTGTTGAGGTGGGCAGGGCGGTAGGTGCCCCAAAACGAGCCGATGTATTGGCCACTTTGAACGGGATTAAGTAGTCCTTAGCTGCAAATTATTTGCAACTCGCATGTGACCACCCTTTTGTTTATCCTTTCGCCCATGTTCGGCATCAAAGACCAGTTCTTTACCAAGCGGCGTGTGATTGATTTCTGCCGTTTTGCTGGTCAGCTCTGTCTTGCCTAGTTGTTCCGCAATTTTTTTAAAACAACTACCTAAGAATTTACGAGCTAAAGGAATTAAAAAATGTTTGATAATCAAGTCAAGTTAATTGATGCCCGTGGTCCACGTTTTGGTGCGGTAATCACCACAGTGGTTTTGGCGGCGGCGCTTGTAACAGAATCTATTGCATTAATTGCTGTGCAACTAGCGGTCTTTGCAATTGGTGCTTTTGTTGGTCCGCAATCAACTCCATATGCATTTATTTACCGCAAATTTGTAAAGCCGCGTTTGTCAGGTGATATGCCAACTGAAGATATTCGCCAGCCACAGTTTGCTCAGGCGATTGGCTTTTTGTTTGCATTAACTGCAACTACCGCATTGCTTTTGGATCTATCTGCTGTCTTCACGGTTGCGACAGGTTTTGCTCTCGGTGCGGCATTTTTGAATGCCGCCTTTAATTTCTGCCTAGGTTGCGAGATGTATGTGTTGATTGCCCGCGTGCGCAGCCGGTTTTCTAAGCGTGAACTGCGCGAAGAGGCTTATAACCTGCCCAACCTTTAGACTGCGCTGGTGGTAGAAAAAAACCAAGAGCTGCGGGATAAAGGTCTTCGCCTTACCCCACAACGCCAATTAGTACTCGAAGCGGTACGTGCGCTTGGTCATGCCACTCCAGAAGAGGTCGCCGAAAAGGTGCGCACTAGCCATCCCGGCATCAATCTTTCTACTGTTTATCGCAACTTAGAAACCTTAGAAAATGTTGGTTTAGTACAGCACACCCATTTAGGCCATGGCGGCGCCACCTATCACGCAGCTGAAGAGTTAACCCATCTGCATTTGGTGTGCGGTAAATGCGGATCTGTCGGTGATGCGCCAATTGAAACCGCGGCTAATTTTGTTAATACCTTGGTGGATGATTACGGTTTTAAGACAGATGTAACCCACTTTGCAATTTATGGCACCTGTGCCAACTGCTCATCTGAATCATGACCGCAGTATTTGTTGAAGAGGGTTTAGATAAAGGTGCCATTTGGCATTTTGGCGAGGTTGCTAAAGAGCAGCGCGCCTTAGCGCAAGGCAAAGCCTGGGCAGACTTATCGCACCGTTCAGTTATTGAAGTAAGCGGTGAGGATCGTTTGATGTGGTTGCATTCTTTAACCACACAACATTTAGAGAAGTTGGCGCCCGGGGATTGGCAAGAGGCTTTAATCCTTGATCCGCAAGGCCATGTCGAACAACAATTATTTTTAGTTGATGATGGCAGCGCTACCTTTATTCATTTGGATGCCGAAAAAGCACCGGCGCTAATTGAATACTTAAACAAGATGCGTTTTATGTTGCGAGTGGATGTTAAAGATGTAAGTAGCGAGTATGGAATTTTGCGCGCACCGGGAAAAAGCGATGGATTAGGTGGGCCATTTGCATTGGTGCCACGCAGTGAATTTGCTGCTACAACCGCTGCCTTTAATGGCGCAAATCTGCAGGTAGGCATGTGGGCGCTAGAGGCGGAGCGGATTGCATCTGGCAGAGCTCGGATTGGTTTGGATAGTGATTACAAATCAATTCCAAATGAGCTGGGAATGCTTAATAAAGCGGTACATATGAATAAGGGCTGTTATCGCGGTCAAGAAACAGTGGCCAAGGTGTTTAATCTGGGTCATCCACCGCGGCGTTTAGTTTTGTTACATCTTGATGGATCAGCGGTAGATATTCCAAAACATGGCGATGCGGTTGTTTTGGATGGAAAAGAGATCGGTTTTGTGGGTTCGGTGGCCCGGCATTATGAGTTGGGGCCAATTGCCTTAGCGGTTATTAAGCGCATGACTCCAGCTGATGCGGTATTGACCGTTGCGGGGATTCCAGCAACTCAGGAAATACTCGTACCGATAGATTAACCTCGTGGATGTCATAACAACAATCCTTTTAATCGCAGCCGCATTTTTCATGTCGCTGGCGATGATTGGTTATGCTGCGAAACAATGGCGTAAATTGAAAAGAGGAAGTTAATGGCCTTTCAAATCCCTGAAGGATTGCACCCTGATTTAAATCCGCTGGCCTGGTTGGTTGGTACTTGGCGTGGCAAAGGACATGGTGAATACCCGGGCATTGAAAATTTTCAATTCGCTCATGAGGTGACCTTTAGTCATGATGGTCGACCTTTTTTAACTTACTTTTCCCGTTCTTGGATTATTGATGACAACAATGAAATTGTTAGGACCGCTGCATCAGAGACGGGTTTTTGGCGGGTAAAGCCAGAAAACACTCTGGAGGTTTTAATTGCACACAGCACCGGAATCGCTGAGGGTTGGGTGGGGCGTTTTGATGGACCAAAGATTCAATTAGCAATGGATCACGCATATTCCGCTCCTTCTGCTAAATCAATGGAGGGTGGCCAACGTTTATATGGCTTGGTAGAAGGTGAGCTTTTCTACGCTTATGACATGGCCTATAACGGCAACAAATTACAGGCCCATATCTGGTCGACCTTGCCGCGGGTACAGCCTTAAAAAATGAAAACCGGTGAGGTTTTAATTGAGGTTGTAAGAAATGAAATGGTGGAGTCGGTTCATGCCGGCCACTTACTTGTGTTAGATGCTTCCGGAAAAACCATATTGCAACTTGGTGATGTTGATGCACTGATTTATCCCCGCTCAGCTGTTAAATCCATTCAAGCATCTGCGATGTTGCGCGCCGGTGCAAAGCTAAACGATGAGCAAATAGCTTTGGCCTGTGCCAGCCATGCTGGAAGCTTGCAACATTTATCTGTAGCACTTTCCACCTTGCAAAGTGTGGGGTTGGATGAAACCGCTTTGCGTAATACTCCAGATAAGCCCCTTGATTTGAAAGAGCGTGCGGCGTGGGGCGATAAAGCTCCCACTTCATTGGCGGCAAATTGCAGTGGAAAACATGCCGCGATGTTGGCAACCTGTGTTGCAAATGGTTGGGATTTAACAAGTTATAAGAATCCAAATCATCCTTTGCAACTTGCTATTAAGGCGGAGTTTGAGCGATTAAGCGGGGAGCAGATTACAAAAGTTGGGGTAGATGGCTGCGGTGCTGCGCTATTTGCGATTTCATTAAAAGCATTAGCAAATGCGATTCATAACTTAATGATTTCCAATGATCCGGTTCATAAATCAGTTGTAAATGCTTGTCGCAGCAATCCAGTACTGGTCTCTGGTGTTGGTCGATTACCAACTTTATTGATGGAGAAAGTTCCCGGATTGTTTGTTAAAGATGGCGCTGAAGGTGTGATGGTTATTGCCACAGTAAAAGGTGAGGTAATTGTTTGGAAGATGAGTGATGGATCCCAACGGGGAGCTGGCGCTTTAGCTGTTGCAAACCTTTTGCATCTAGGAATTACGGTAGATATTGAGCGGGAAAAAGTGATGGGCGATGGCCAAGTTGTAGGAGAAGTTCAGGCGAGTACACTCGTCGTCAATGTCTAAGCACATCCGACGCATCGCATCCTTGATGCTTCATACCTCACCGCTAGAACAGGCGGGCACCGGTGATGCCGGTGGCATGAATGTTTATGTGGTTGAAAGCGCAAAACGCATTGCTGCTGCTGGGGTTGGGGTTGATATTTATACCCGCGCAAACAAATCAGGTTTACCGGAAAAGGTTGAGATCGCCGATGGTGTGATGGTCCGCCATCTTGAAGCTGGTCCTTATGATGGAATTTCAAAGGATGAACTGCCTTCGCAGATTTGCGCCTTGATGTCCTCCTTTATGCATGCCGAAGCGAGATTGCCGATGGGCTACTACGACTTAGTGCACTCGCATTATTGGATTTCAGGACAGCTCGGCTGGTTGGTTTCAGAGCGACACAATCTTCCGCTGGTTCACACTATGCACACCATGGCAAAGGTAAAAAATCTTTCACTAGCAGAAGGTGAAAAACCAGAGCCACAAACCCGCGCGATTGGTGAAGAGCAAGTTGTTAGTGCATCTAAAGCTTTAATTGCAAATACCGCATCAGAGGCGGCAAGTTTGGTTTCGTTATACAACGCCTGCCCTGATCGCGTTTTTGTTGTGCCACCTGGCGTAGATCTTTCAACATACAAAGTTAATGGCGGAAAAAAAGCGGCTCGCAAAAAACTAGGGATTAAAGATGATGCATTAATGCTGGCATTTGTAGGTCGCATCCAACCGCACAAAGGTCCAGAGGTTTTGATTCGTGCTGTTGCTGAGATGGTGGCACACAACCCTCAACTTCGCCCACGGTTAAAGACGGTAATTATTGGCGGGGCATCAGGAAATGGCGCACAAGAACCAGAGCGCTTGAAAGCATTAACTGTGTTTTTGGGAATCAATGATGTTGTGGAGTTTGTACCTCCTGTTGCGCATGAGCAACTCTCAGATTGGTACCGGGCCAGTGATTTAGTTTGCGTTCCTTCCTACTCCGAATCCTTTGGTCTAGTGGCTTTAGAGGCACAGGCCTGTGGCACACCGGTGGTTGCAACCGCAGTCGGCGGATTGCGCACCGCTGTAGCTGATGGAATCTCCGGATCTCTAGTAGATGGCCATGATCCAAGGGCTTGGTCCGCTGTGGTTTCCAGGCTTCTCATGGAGCCCGAGCGCCGAGTGTTGCTTTCTATGGGGGCCGTGGAGCACGCATCACATTTTGGTTGGGATGCAACCGCGCGCGGCATGTTGGATGTCTATGACCGAGTTCTTTCCCAAGGCCTTAATTCAGTACGCAGCTTGGCTTAAAAATGTCTAATCGCTTGATGGCGCTTGCCACTATAGAAGAGTTTTTGGCTTCGCATGATATTGATTTTGAGAAGAGTAATGACTCAACTTTTTTGTTGACTTTACCTGGTGAAAAGAAATTACAAACCCATTGTGCTTTAGTTGTTGGAGATCAATCACTTTCGATCAATGCATTTGTAATACGTAAACCAGATGAAAATGCCGCAGTAGTTCATGAATGGCTTTTAAAGAAAAATGCCACGATGTACTGCGTTGCTTTTGCAGTAAATGAACTAGGCGATATCTACCTAGTTGGCCGTTTGCCCTTTAGCGCGGTAACAGAGCAAGAGCTAGATCGAGTCATCGGCGCAGTGTTGCAGTACTCGGATTCCTCATTTAATCCATTATTAGAGTTAGGTTTTAGTAGCGCTATTAGAAGAGAGTGGGCCTGGCGGGTCTCGCGGGGCGAATCACTAGCCAACCTCGAAGCGTTTGCCCATTTGATTTAAATCTCCATACAATTCACTTATGAGTATTGGAAAGCTAATCCTGTTGCGCCATGGCGAAAGCGAATGGAACGCAAAGAATCTTTTTACCGGCTGGGTAGATGTAAGACTCTCGGAAAAAGGACAGGCTGAGGCCAAACGGGGTGGCGAATTACTCAAGCAGCACAACTTATTGCCAGATGTTCTCTACACCTCTTTATTGCGTCGCGCTATTCACACCGCACAGATTGCACTAGATGCTTGTGACCGTCATTGGATTCCAGTAACCCGCACTTGGCGTCTAAATGAACGTCACTATGGAGCGCTGCAAGGAAAAGATAAGAAGCAGACCTTGGAAACTTATGGTGAGGAGCAGTTCAAATTATGGCGCCGCTCCTTTGATGTGCAACCTCCGCCAATTGATGACAATGATGAGTTCTCTCAAGCTGGAGATCCAAGATATGCAGAACTCGGCTCACAAATGCCCAAAACCGAGTGTTTAAAGGATGTAGTTGATCGATTGGTGCCTTACTTAACCTCCGGAGATCTACCCCGAGATTTGAATCAAGGCAAAACAGTCTTGATTGCAGCGCATGGCAACTCAATTCGCGCCATTGTTAAGCACATCGCTTGTATTTCAGATGAAGAGATTGCAGAGGTAAATATTCCAACTGGAATCCCACTACTTTACAAATTTGATGATGATTTCGAACCTATTGTGAAGATGGGCGAGTACTTAGATCCAGAGGCAGCCATCGCCGCAATTGAAGCGGTCGCTAATCAGGGTAAAAAGTAAAACTATTTTTGGCTGTATTTTCCAGTAACCTGGAAGTAAACACGACGTGCCACAGAAACAGCGTGGTCGGCGTAGCGTTCGTAATATCGACCAATCAAAGTAATATCAATTGCAGTCTCAATGCCATGGGACCAGCTCGGATCTAGCAAAGTTGTAAACAACTTGCGATGCAACTTATCCATCTCATCATCATCACGCTCAACTTCTAGAGCTTTATCAATATCGCGTGAGTTAATGATTCCGCCGACCTTGTCTGAGATTAAGCGAGCAACTTTGCCCATCTCTTCAATAGTTAGCAAAAGCTCAGGTGGAACTGCAGCACCTGGGTGACGCAATCTGGTGATTTTGGCGATGTGATGCGCCATATCTCCCATGCGTTCTAAGTCTGCGCTCATGCGAAGTGCGGTAACAAGAGCGCGGAGATCTGAAGCAACTGGCTGTTGACGAGCAATAATGTCAATGATGCGTGCATCTAATTCATGTTGGATGTCATCAACCCGATCATCGGCTGCAATAACCGCTTCAGCTTCCGCTAAATCTGCAGTAAGCAAGGCGTGGGTTGATTTTGAAATTGCATCTGATACCAAAGATGAGAGACCAACTAATGTTGCAGTTACGCCATCTAATTCATCCTGAAACGCACTTCGTAGCCAAGTCATGGGCTAAAGGTAATAGCTTTCTGCTGCAAAGTGAACATTGAAGATGAATTGTGGCTGTCTGTGCGGTAAACAACTGGTAAATCGAGGTGAAGTGACTACGGGTGCCCATTTTCGTAGTATTGAGCTATGAAGTTCCGCAGAGATTTTAGCGAGAGCAGTTTCTCTGATGAGCTACCCGAAATACTTATTAAAACCCTAAATTCATTGGAAGCTGAATCACTAATTCTTATTCCAGGCGAACGCATCCTTTTTCAATCAAGCGATATTGCCACATTTGGCGTTGTGAAAGATGATCGTGTTTGTAGTGAAGAGTTGATGGCATTGGTTCGTGTAGTACGTCGAACTAATCAGACGCATCGTGGTGTAATTGAGATAGCACGTGGACCAATCGGCGCGGGAAAAAGAGAATTGAAAATTTCAGTCACTCCTCTTAATGATGAGGGAATGGTTCTAGTTCTCGTATCAGATGAGAGCGAGGCGCGCAGAATCGATGCGGTACGGCGCGACTTTGTCGCCAATGTTTCCCACGAACTGAAAACTCCAATTGGGGCATTGGGCTTGTTGAGTGAGGCTATTTTGGGTGCAAAGGATGAACCAGAAGCGGTTGTTCGTTTTGCTACTCGAATGCAAAATGAATCAAGACGATTAGCGGAATTAGTGCAAGAAATCATCGATCTGTCTAGATTGCAAAGTAGTGACCCACTGCAGAAGGCGGAGGATGTTTCTGTTAACGAAATAGTTCGAGAGGCTATTGATCAGGCACAGTTTTCATCGGAACAGAGAAAAGTTTCACTTAACCTAGGAATTGTTCAAGATGCTGTAATAGTAGGCGATCGAGATCAATTGATTACAGCAGTGCACAATTTGATTGAAAATGCCGTGAATTACAGTCCGGAAAACACGAAAGTATCAATTGTCACCGATCTACATGATGGCATTGTTGATATATCTGTAACTGACCAGGGAATTGGTATTGCAGAGTCTGAACTAGATCGAATCTTTGAACGTTTTTATCGAGTGGACCCAGCGCGATCTCGCATGACCGGAGGAACTGGATTGGGACTTTCAATTGTGAAGCATGTGGCTCTGAATCATGGCGGGGATGTAAAGGTTTGGAGCAAAGTTGGCGTCGGAAGTACATTCACTTTGCAACTTCCGGTTGCAAAGTCAGAGGAAGGAAATGCGAAATGACCAAAATTCTGGTGGTAGAGGATGAAACCTCTTTCTCCGAGGCGCTGGAATTTCTACTGGGCAAAGAGGGCTTTTCCGTTGTTAATGCCGAAAATGGCGCTGAGGCGCTTCGCAAGTTCGATCAAGGCGGAATCGATTTAGTACTACTAGATTTAATGATTCCTGAGGTATCTGGCACTGAAGTTTGCCGCCAAATTCGAGCCAAATCAAGGGTTCCCATAATTATGTTGACCGCGAAAGACTCTGAAGTGGACAAGGTCGTGGGTCTGGAAATTGGAGCAGATGACTATGTCACTAAGCCGTATTCATCCCGTGAATTGATAGCTCGAATCAGAGCGGTACTACGCCGCAATACGGGTGAAGGGATTGATAACGAGCCGGGCGTAATGACCGTCAACGGTATTCGAATGGACATTGATCGTCACCAAGTTTCTGTCAACGGCATTCCCGTTTCACTCCCTTTGAAAGAGTTTGAATTACTGGAGTTCTTAATGCGAAACGCGGGACGCGTGCTGACCAGAATGCAATTAATTGATCGCGTATGGGGCAGTGATTATGTGGGAGACACGAAAACCCTTGATGTTCACATCAAGAGATTACGCGCGAAGATTGAAACCGATCCAGCTAACCCAACTTTGATTCAAACCGTTAGAGGTTTGGGTTACAAGATGGAGCTATAAATTCCGGTATTCGCCACAACCAAAGCATCAAGCTCGACTTTGCCGCCATTAACAAAGTACATAACAACTGGAACTCGATAGCCAGGTTTTACCCCTAATGCTGCAATCTTTGCTTTAGCATTTGCGGAGTCACCTTCAAAAATCATCGGCTTGTTTTGATTTAGCACGACATCAGAAACTAAATCAGCGCGTTGGCCATTTATTGTGATGGCAGCAAGCCCATCTGCTTCTTGTGCTTGATTAACAATGAAACCAACTAGAGTGCCAGAGCCATCAGGTAGCGCAACAATTTTCACATTGCGAATCTTTAGTGCGCCCGCATCTTTCTCAACACCATCTGTAACTTGTTTGATTACACGGGTTGGGGCTTGACCACCTGCAGCGCATCCTGTCAAGAGCATGGTGCTCGCTGCTAAAACTCCAATGGCTTTCTTTGAAATCATGAGGGAATAATGGCAGAAAAGCATTGATTTACGCCCACTTTGGCGCATTTTCGTGATTGGAATAACTCTGATAAAATTGCCCTCTAGCGAAAGGCAATCAATGTCATTTAAGGTCGGCGAAACCGTTGTTTATCCCCATCACGGAGCGGCTCTCATTGAGGCGATTGAGACCCGGACCATCAAAGGCGAAGAAAAGATCTATCTAGTACTGAAGGTCGCGCAAGGCGATTTAACAGTACGAGTCCCAGCAGAAAACGTTGATTTAGTTGGCGTTCGCGATGTGGTTGACTCATCAGGTCTTGAAAGAGTCTTCGGTGTTTTACGCCAGCCTTACACAGAAGAGCCCACTAACTGGTCTCGCCGCTACAAAGCTAATCTTGAAAAGTTGGCATCAGGTGATGTCATTAAGGTCGCAGAGGTTGTCCGCGATCTATTCCGTCGTGATCTTGACCGTGGATTATCTGCGGGTGAGAAGCGCATGCTTGCCAAAGCTCGCGCGATTTTGATTTCCGAACTGGCGCTCGCAGAAAACACTGACGAAGCCAAGGCTGAATCAATTCTCGACGAGGTACTTGCTTCTTAATTGACTCTCGTGCTTTAGAGAAGTTGCACAGAGCATCATGAATACCCAACCCACCAGCGCTGCGATTATTGCTGGAGCCGGCATGGGGCACAGACTTGGTGCCAACCTTCCTAAAGCATTAATTCAAATAGATGGCGTAACTCTTGTTGAGCGGGCATTCGCTGCACTTTCCAAGGTAGTTGATGAGATCGTTATTACCGCCCCTGCTGGTTATGAAGATCAGTTTCGCGCCATTGTTGGCGAGAGCGCAAAGGTAATAACCGGCGGGGTTTTACGCAGCGATTCAGTTAATTTAGCGCTTAATTCTCTATCGCCATCAGTAAAACATGTATTGGTTCATGATGCGGCCCGGGCCTTAGCTTCATCAGAGTTAGCGCGCGATATTTTGCAACAGTTAGAAAATGGTGAAGCCGCGGTAATTCCAGCGCTAAATGTTGTGGACACGATTAAAGAGGTAGATCGCGATGGATATGTGCGCACTACACCTGAGCGTTCCGTATTACGAGTAATCCAAACGCCGCAGGGCTTTAATGTTGATGTTTTGCGCCGTGCCCATGAGGCGAGCGAAGATGCCACCGATGATGCAGCATTGGTAGAAGCATTGGGAATTAAAGTAAAAACCATTCCGGGCGAAGCCCGCGCCATGAAGATTACTAATCCAGAGGATTTGGCCATCGCAGTTACACATTTGCGTGACACCGACTCACAGTTAAGGGTTGGTATTGGCACTGATGCGCACGCTTTCTCGACTGACGCTAATCGTCAGCTTTGGTTGGCAGGTTTACATTGGCCTGAGGTGATCGGAGTTGATGGTCACTCCGATGGTGATGTTGCAGCACATGCGATTTGTGATGCGCTGTTTAGCGCAGCTGGTTTAGGGGATTTAGGTTCTAACTTTGGTGTTTCAGATCCGAAGTACTCAGGTGCATCAGGTGTCACTTTGCTTAAAGAGAGTTTGGCAAGAGTAAATAACGCAGGATTCGAAATTGAAAATGTTGCGGTGCAAATTGTTTGCAACAAACCAAAGATTGGCACACGTCGACCAGAGGCGATTCAGGTTTTGTCAGAAGCTTTAGGTGGTGCTGCAGTCTCTGTCACCGCTACTTCCACTGATGGTTTGGGCTTTACTGGCGAGGGCAAAGGTATCTCTGCAATCGCGACCGCTTTATTAAAGAAGAGGAAATAGAATTACCGCCATGTCTGCACTGCGCCTCTACAACACCGCACAACGAGAAATCGTTGATTTCAAACCGCTAAAAGCTGGTCAGGTATCGATGTATGTCTGCGGTGCAACTGTGCAAGCAGCGCCGCATGTAGGTCATATTCGCAGCGGTGTTAACTTCGATATTTTGCGTCGCTGGTTAATCGCATCGGGCTATAACGTAACTTTTATTCGCAATGTCACCGATATTGATGACAAGATTTTGCACAAAGCGGCTCATGAAGAAATTCCCTGGTGGGCGGTTGCGATGAAGTATGAGCGTGCCTTCGCCTACGCATATGAAGCGCTAAATGTGTTGTCACCAACCTACGAACCACGCGCTACCGGCCACATCACTCAAATGATTGAGTTGATGGAAATCTTGATTAACAACGGTGCGGCGTATGCACCTGGTAATGGCGATGTTTATCTTGAAGTGCGTAAATTGAAGAGTTACTTAACTCTCTCTAATCAAAAGCTGGATGATTTGCTTCCTGCCGGGGATGCGGATGAAACATACAAACGTGATCCCAGAGATTTTGCATTATGGAAAGCGGCTAAAGCTGGAGATCCTTCCTGGCCCACACCTTGGGGTGCTGGTCGTCCTGGTTGGCATCTCGAATGTTCTGCGATGGCACACACCTATTTAGGTGCGGAGTTTGATATTCATGGCGGCGGATTGGATTTGATATTTCCGCATCATGAAAATGAGATTGCGCAATCAGAGGCGGCAGGTTACGGCTTTGCCAAACTTTGGATGCACAATGCATGGGTAACAACCTCTGGGGAAAAGATGAGTAAATCTCTGGGCAACTCATTGCAAGTGGTTGAGGTTTTGAAGCGGGTGCGCGGCATTGAACTGCGTTGGTATTTAGGTAGTGCACATTACCGATCGATGTTGGAGTTTTCCTTTGAAGCGTTAGATGAATCAGCTACCGCTTTTCGACGTATTGAGAGTTTCTTGCAGCGAGCTTCTGAGCTAATCGGCTCTACCCCAGAAAAGGTAATTGCCGCAGAGTTTGCTGCAGTTATGAATGATGATTTATCAGTGCCCCAGGGCTTAGCTTTGATTGCAGATTGGCAGCGCAATGGCAATACCGCACTTACCAATCAAGATAAAGCAGAGGTCACAAAGTATGCGGGCTACATCCGCGGCGCGTTAGATATTCTGGGCTGCGATCCATTCGATACTGCTTTTGCCTCATCTCAAGGCGCTGATTTATCAGATGCGGTCGATGGATTAATAAAATTATTGCTCGAACAACGTGAGGCGGCTCGAGTACGAAAAGATTTTGCTGCAGCGGATCAAATCCGTGATCGCGTAACTGCAATGGGAATCTCCATTGAAGACACCCCACAAGGACCGAGATGGAGTATCAACTAATGGCAAGACCAAATCGCAAACCCGATAACAAGCCACCAAAGAAAGGCAAACGTTCTTTGCGCGGCAAGGGTCCAACTCCTAAGGCAGAGGATCGTCCGTATCACAAGAAGTACAAGAGCAAAGAGGAAAATCAACGTAAGCGCACTGAGCGCAAACGCATTGATGCCAAAAGAGGCTCAGCTCGTGGTGATCGCAAACGGGATTATCGTCGTGAGCCTAAAGATCATGTTGACACCGTTGCTGGGCGTAATGCGGTCGTTGAAGCTTTGCGTGCCGGTATTCCAGCAAAAGAGTTAGTTGTTGCAGCTGGAGTTGATATTGATGAACGCTTAAATGAAAGCATTCGTCTTGCTCAGAAAATGGGCATTGGAATTAAAGAGGTAGAGCGCCGTCAGATTGAAAATATGACCGGCATTGCAAATCATCAAGGTGTGGCTTTGGTAGTTAAGCCATTCCAATACTCATCTCAAAAAGAGATATTTGCTCGCGCAGTAGAACCAGCCTTATTTGTTGCAGTTGATGGAGTTACAGATCCTCGCAACATCGGCGCGATTGCTCGAAGTGCTGCTGCGTTTGGTGCCGATGGTTTGTTGATTCCAGAGCGCCGCAACGCCTCACTTACTGCGGCGGCATGGAAAACCTCAGCTGGAGCTGCAGCTCGCCTGCCGATTGCTCAAATAACCAATCTCTCTCGCTCAATTGAAGATGCCAAGGCATATGGCTGTTTTATCGTGGGCTTAGATGGCGATGCTGATACCAAGATCTCCGATATGGAAATCGCAGATCAGCCACTTTATGTAATCGTTGGTAGCGAAGGCAAAGGACTCTCGCGCTTGGTACGTGAGAAATGTGATTTGTTGGTATCGATTCCGATGGGTAGCGCAGTGGAGTCGCTCAATGCCAGCGTTGCTATGTCTATTGCCCTTTATGAAATCGATAGAAAGCGGCAAGATATCTGATTATGAAATTCAATCGCTTCATAGCCCTTGGTGACTCAATGACTGAGGGCATGCAGGATGAAATCATTAATGGCAAGTACCGTGGTTGGGCAGATCGCGTCGCTGATGTTATGGCCCAGCATTATCAGGATTTCACCTACGCCAACTTAGCGATTCGCGGCAAATTAGTTGGACAGGTTTATGAAGAACAGGTTCCGATTGCACTTGGTTTAGTAAATGGTCCAAGTACTGTAATTTCATTTCATGCCGGCGCCAATGATGTGATTCGCCCCAAATATGATCCAGCAAAAACCATCGACACCTACAACGCAGCGGTCGACAAGATAATCGCATCAGGTGCTTCATTAATGTTGTTTTGTGTTATGGAGGAATCAGATAAGAAAAATAAGACGGCACAGATTTGGGCAGAACGTTTTGCTATTTTTAATGAAAATGTCAGACAAAAAGCTGATCAGGTGGGAGCAATTCTCTTTGATCCCAACCAAGATGAGTTTTGGAAAGATTCCAGATTTATTCATGAAGATCGTTTGCATCTAAATAGTGAAGGTCACCGTCGTGTGGCGCAAGCGGTATTGGCTAGATTGAACCTGCCCCATGATCCAGATTGGCGTACTCCATTACCACCGCGCCAACCAATTACCGCTTTAGAAAAAACTCAGGTTAATCTCAAATGGTTTGGTGCATATGCGATTCCTTGGATGATTCGTCGCGCTAGACGCCGATCATCGGGGGATGGTCGCACCGCTAAATACCCAGCACCAATTACTTGGAAATAGCCGCCTTAGAAGGTAATTACCGTCCAAGTTAGCTTGTGAATGCCAGGTTTAATTTTGTACTTAGGTAAGGTGTCAGGACCACAGGAGGCGGTTCCAACTCCGCGCTGCACCGCATCAATGCTTACAACAGTATTGCCACAAGGTTGTAGAAATACATTATGGGTTGCATCTGCAATGTCAGCTGAGCGCATCGGAGTAACAGTGACCATTCGTGGCTTATCTAGTTGAATATATAAACCATGGTTGGTTTGGTTGGTTAAGGTAAACCAACGCACACCCATGTGACCACCATTTTCTTGCGGCTTCACATATGGCACATACTGCTGTGCAACCGTTGAACTCCAACGATGTACCTTCCCAATGCTGCGATCAGGCATAGTCTCAGCAGGTCCAGTACCAAAGTAGGTGTATTGATCTAAACCACCATTTAACTCAAAGTTGATTCCAACTCGTGCCACATCATTCAATATTTTGGGCAAGGTGATTTCATCTGTGACTCGTAAGCCAGACTCAACGGACTCCACAGTTTGTTTGTGCTTTATTGTGATTCCGGTACTGGTTTTCCAAAGATGATCAATCCTTGTGACCGCCCCACGCTTCGTTACCTTGGAGGATTCGCGATGAAGATTACGTAATCCCCATTCATCCCATTTTTCAGAGATACGTCCGATAGCGTCGTTGTCTGTTGGAGCACGCCATAGATTTAGACGCGGAGCAACCTCGCCAAAGGGGAGAATGATTGAGCCTTCTTCATTCACAAAACTCGCAGGTTGTTTTGCAAGTTTTGCCCTGGGCAACGGCTTGCTAGGCAGAGCAATTTGATACCAAGCAACCTCATGACCAATATGAGACCAAGGCGTACTGCTTGCAAGCACCAATGAAAAGTTAACAAAGCGATCGCCTGGAGTGGCATCTACCTTTAAAGCGCTCGCTGGAAGGCCGAAAACCGCCTTATTTCTAGGCTTTACTGCGGGCAGCTTCACATCACCACTTACTGTGGTTTTGCCATTAACTGTTACTTCATAACGTAATTTGAAATTGCGCAAATCGACAAAGAAGTTCTTATTAAATATTTCAAACTTTCCAGTCTTGAGACTCTTCGCCGTGATTTTTACTGGAGCTGCAAGGTATTTGAACTCTTGCAGCGCAGGCTTTGGAGAACGGTCAGGGAAAAACATTCCATCGCAAACAAAATTGCCATCATGTTTGGTTTCGCCGTAGTCGCCGCCATAAGCAGAACGGACCGTGCCATCTTCCAAGGTTTGATCTAAGCCGTGATCCCACATCTCCCAGATGAATCCACCTTGTAGGCCTTTGTAGTTTTCAATCGCTTCCCAGTACTCAGCTAAAGTTCCATTGCTGTTGCCCATGGCATGGGTGTATTCACACATGATTAATGGACGATCTGCTTTCTTAGATTTAGCGTAAGAAACAATCGCCGAGATATTTGGGTACATCGGACAAACTACATCGGTTAAGTCATAGTTGTGGGTCCAGTTGCCACGAATTGCACCTTCATAATGCAATGGGCGAGAAGGATCAAAGAACCGTGCATAGCTGGCTGCGGCGCGATGATTCAATCCCGCGCCTGATTCATTTCCTAATGACCAAAGAATTACTGAGGAATGATGAATATCGCGTTGAACCATACGTGCCACACGGTCTACCCAGGCATTTAGATACTTTTGATCATCGCATAGAGTGACCTGGAAAGCATGTGATTCAATATTTGCTTCACCTACAACATAAAAACCCAACTCATCACAAAGATCCAAGAATGCTGGATCATTTGGATAGTGAGATGTGCGTACCGCATTAAAATTCCAGCGCTTCAACTCCAAAAGATCTTGGCGCATCAAATCGCGGGTTAAAACTCGACCAGTTTGACGGTTGAAATCATGGCGATTGATGCCGTAGATGATTACCGGCGCACCGTTGACCAACAGCTCATTTCCGACAACTTCTACGCGGCGAAAGCCGATTTTCTGGCTGGTTACTTCAATAACCTGGCCATTGGGGTCAATCAATTCATACTCCACGTCATACAAGGAGGGAGATTCTGCTGACCATGGCGAGATTCCCGGAACGCGAATTTCAAAATCAAGTGGACCAGGGATTTCCGGCTCTGTTGCTAAGTAGGCCTCGTAATTGGCCTTTGGCATGTTCCCATCCCAGTAAGTACCTAGGAAAAAATCTTCACCGGCTTGACGTTCTGCTGCGGATTTTTCTGTCCATTGCGGAGCTTTACGGTTGATGACAGTGGCGGTTGCTTCTGCGTTCTTAACGCCTTGCACCTTTACCCGCAGCTTGTAATTAGAGATGTCAGCTTCATTTATAGAGTTGATATGTGCTCTTACTCTTAGCGTGCCGACCTTGTTGTTTTTCTCAAGCCCAGGGGTCGCGTAAAGTCTTTCTATAAATACATACTCTGTGGCAAAAAGTTTTACCGAACGGGTAATTCCACCATGCCACCATTGATCTTGATCCTCAATAAAAGTTGCATCAGACCATTTGACGACTTTGATTTGCACCCGATTAGAGCCACCATTTAAATAATCGGTGATATCAAACTCAGATGCCAATCTAGAATCTTTTGCGACACCAACTTCCTTGCCATTAATCGAAAGAATTGCAACTGATTCAAAGCCACCAATAGAAAGTACAACTCTTTTGTTCTTCCAAGAGGAAGGTAGAGAGAATTCACGCTCGTAAACACCGGTTGGATTTTCTGCAGGAACAGCTGGTGGCAGTTGCGGAAATGGCATCTGCACATTTGTGTAGATTGGTTTGTCTCCGAAAGGTTGCTGACCATTTATCATGGTCCAAAGACCCGGCACAGGAATGGATTGCCAACGCTTGCTCGGCTCTTGATCAGGGCGATCTAATAATTGGAAGTTCCAATCGCCATCAAGGGAGATAGACATTAAGTGACCGATATTGAGCATCGGAAGACGATTGACTGAGGTGGTCTCGGGGCTGATCCAGACTGGAGCGAGATTTGATGTAGTTGCCATAGCCCTCGAATTGTTCCACGCAGCTTGCTAAAGAGCCTCAAGCGCCGAGTGTGGGGTGAACTTTGGGGTGAAACAGGGATAGAGCGGTGATTATTCACCCCACCCCGGGCTGAAGGGGCGGATGATTCCCCTGTGGCCTCACCCTTGATCTATCGCAAGCGGTTAATCAGTGCGATTAACACCCCGGGTCATCACATCATTTACATCTTTGGCCCCGCTGGTTTTGGAAAAAGTACGTTAGCGCGGGATTGGATGCAGTCACAGACTCTTCCAACTGTTTGGGTTGAGGGTTACTCAACTTCCAATGCGACAGAACTATTCACACTTTTTGTAAATGCGATATCAGAAACGGTGCCGGGGTTAAAGAGCAAACTCGCCAAGTTTCAAAAAGTAGAAAAGGTCTCTTTGCAAGACATTTTGTCCCTGGAAGAGATGTTAGAAAAAGATAAAACCCCTTTTAACATCGTAATTGATAACGCAGAAGAGATCAGAAGAGAACATAATGAACTTTCTCTAGCCATTGTCAGGCATATGCCAAAACATATAAAGCTGATTTTGGTCACAACCACTTCGCCGCGCTCCGAATTTATTCGTGAAGCGGGCATAAATCGCTTTGCTGTTGTAGGGCCAGAGGATCTGCGTTTCAATACTGAAGAGATTAAGCAGCTTGCTCAGGAATCTTTGGCTGATATCAGCAATCACGAAATTGATTTGATTCAAGATCTGACTCAGGGTTGGCCCGCTAGTACAGAGATTGTGGCTTCTTTACTGAAGGCAAATCCGGAGTTTAGAAATCAGCTCTCCTCCTTAAAGTTAAAAGGAAAACATCAGTTTGCAGTTGAGGCAAATAGAGTGTTATCTAAGTTGGATAGCACCCAGCGCGAGCTATTGAAAAAGCTATCTCCGCTGACAGAAATTACCCCAGATGTTGCCTTTGAGATTACACAAAACATAGATGTGGTACGACAACTGACCATGTTAAGTCAAGATTCCATCATCGTTACCCAGATAGATCAGATGCCACCTCGATTCAAGATTCATCCAATTTTCCGTGATGTTTTGATTGATCAAATGCGTCGCGAGCCGCAGTTCAACAAAGAAATCGAGGAAATCATTCAATTCCTGCTGGAAAACAAACAGGTCAGACAGGCGACCTCTATTCTGATTGAAATGGGGGAAACCCAACGCCTATCAAAAATGCTGCAGGATCCGAAGCTGATTTCAACTATCGGCACTAGCATCCAAGAATCTATTGTCACAATGTCGATTAATGAGCTGCGTCAGTGGTTGGTTGTTTCTGACTTTCTGCCCAAAACCGGTCCACTTGGAAAGGCGCTCATCAACTTTTATATCAGTCTGCTTAGCGGAGATATTAAGTCGGCTGATGGACAGATTAAATTAATCGAAACAATGCTTCCGGAGCTGGATAAAGAGTTTTCAGATTCATGGCGCGCCGATCTATTGGCACTGCAATCACTCTCTGCTTTTGCAAAGGGTCAACTAAATCTTAATTGGCAACTAGCGATGTCAGCATATGAATTACAACGCTCATCTAAGGCTTCCCAAGGTAGACACCAACTAACCTACTTGCAGGTTGCGTTGTGGGGTGCATTTGTAATTGATGAATTTTCGCGCATTAAGCAAATCTCAGAAATTTTGGATGAGGTCGCAAAGACTCGCTCTACACCTCACCATAACTCCACAGTCGCTGCGATGCGTTGTTTAATTGCAGCTAATGAGGGGCGTTTGACTGAAACTAAGAATTACCTGGTAGCTCCATTTAATAGCCAAACTAATTCGGAACCAAGCGGGTTTTTCGGTGCATTTGGTTCTCGATTCGCAGAGTCAATAATTCTCGGCGAGCAGGCGAAATTCGCGGAAAGTATGGAGCTTCTGCAACACAATGCAGATCAAGCCCTGGCCGGTTTTAATTTCCCAATCGCCATCGCCGCCCTGGGAAGATTGGCTTACCACCAAATATTGTTGAGAGATTCTGAAAGTGCTTACGCCAATATTGATAAGGCGCGCGATTTAATTCGACAGCACTCGTTGTCTGAAGAGCTTCATGCCATCATTGATATTTGGGAAATCAGAGTTAGACATTTCATGTTGGATAATGAGCGGGTTCAGGATTTATTGAAACGCTGCCCCTCGTCATACTTTGTACAATCCTTTCAGGCTGCTGCGTACATCAGCGCTGGAAATCTTGATGCTGCAGGTAAATTGATTGACACCTTTGATTTGAGCATCCCACGCCAGGCTATTACCCATTACTTGTTTAAAGCCTTTCTATTAAAGGATTCACCAGCCGCCCAGTTAAAGGCAATTGCTAAAGCGGTCGAGTACGGATCAAAGCATGGCTACTTTCATCATTTTGTAACTCAACGTTCAGACATATTGCAGCAATACATCTCATTGGCATCGGAGTCACCAACAGCGTTCAACGAAAGATTGGCGCGAGCAGCAGGAGAGGAGCTAAACAAAATGATGGTCACAAAAGGCGAAAACGGCGATGCGCTTACCCGACGAGAAGCGGACATTTTGCGCCACCTAGCTACTGGCCTACCGCTCAAGGAAATTGCCAGCAATTTGAGTATTTCCAAAAACACAATCAAAACCCATTTACGAAACCTCTACCGCAAACTGGGCGCCGTAGATCGAGATGATGCGGTTGAAAAGGGCAAGAAGCTGCTAAAGCTGTGATGCTCAGCAAGAATTTACTTTCTGTTTAACTGAATACCGAATTAATCCCCCCCAGCTTATGTAATGTCATTGTGTGGCAACCACGCGTACCCCGAATTTTAATGATGTAATTCTTGTCGGGGGAACTGGGAGAAGTGGTACAACAATCGTTGGAAAATTATTATCTAGACACTCTCAAGTTAAACTTTCAAAACCAGCCGAAATAAAGTTTTTAACCTCTGGAAACGGCTTACTTGATCTTGTTCAGAACCCAAGATTTTCCAGAAATGGAAAACCCTTGCTCGGTAAGCATCGGAATCTAATCAGATTTGAAAAGGGTCTTTTTGGTAAGTGGTGGGAGCGATCCGGTAAAAAAGGGGGCGTTACCGGACTTAAAGTGGGAATCGATCAACAATCTTTGCACGAGATTTTCTCGGAACTTCAGAGCAGTTTAGGAGAAGACAGAGCGCTTGCGAGTGCCAAGTTTTTTCGCGCTTTTGTGGATTATCAGCTACAAGGCACTGAAAACTCCTATTGGATTGATACAACACCGCCCAATTTGATGCGAGCAGATGAAATCTCACGTTTGCTACCCCAGGTTAGATTCATTCACATGATTCGCGATGGTAGAGATGTTGCATCTTCGGTGGTCAGAGAACCTTGGGGACCCAACAATCACTTTGCAGCATTAGAGTGGTGGCGCGAGAGATTGTTAAAAATCATCAAGGCGACAGAAGCTATTCCGGACCAGGTTAAACACATTTGGTTAGAGGACTTAGTAACAGACAATCGGGAGCAAACACTTAATGAGTTACTAAATTTCCTGGGTTTGGATCCAGATGAAAAGCTCACCGCGTACTTTATTCGGGAAGTTGTGGTTGATTCAGCCAATATTGCGCGTTGGAGTAATGAAGTAGAAGAGAAGATTAAATTTAACAATCGCTATCACCAGATATTTGATGAGTTGGTAGACAAAGGTTTGCCATTACCTATGAAGCAAATTTAAGGTGCAGCTCAATCTCGCTAGCTTCCAGGACTGGAATCGTCTCAAACTGACCGTATGCAGCCCGTGCGATGCTCTTACGGGTAGATATGTAATTCACGGAGCAGTCTGATAAGAGATGCTCAAATCGCTCTTGATTCCTAATGTACTTGTCTAGCATTTTGTAGTTTCGGGAATCACTGAAAATCACCTCACCAGTTGCGCTTGGTAAGTTGTTGTGAGGAAAGATCGTTCGAAAGGCTATCGCCAGTATTCGCAATCCTCGATTGACAAGCCTTCGGACGTAGAAGCCGGGGCTGCGATTTAAAGCGTTTAAGGCGACAAAACGTTGGTAATGAATTCTCTTGAAAATCATTGAACTGTAGGTCTCATTGGTTAAGAGGTTTATCAACTCTGAGATGCGGCTGGCTCCATCAAATTCACCAATACTTCGACAGTTGGTGATTAAATGTTGGCGCAATACCGGGAACTGAAGTTTTCCGCTTTGAGCCTCAATCTCCTCAAGGGAATCGTTGCTTGCAAACAGGGCAATTTCGTTTTCAGCACACCAGCGTGCCCGAGCTTCTTGATCATCCGTTCCACGATTGTTTGCAATGAATAGAGTGGGAATTTTGGCGGGAATTACTTCATGGACACTGTTATAGCCCGCAGCACAAACCGCTGCGTCAAATGCGTGCAGAACTTCGGCAAGAGGAAAGTGTCGAATGATTTTTGCCGTCATACCTTCAGGAATTAAAGAATTACCTTCCGTGTCTCTGGGTTCTCTAGGCATGACAATCTGGAGATCCTGCCAACCACTTAATCCTTTAAATACTGCGGAGACCCGTGCATCTAAATCTGTGTTTCCGACCCCCATCTGAACTAATACTGCAGGCTTGCCTAAATCAAGTCCTAGAAAATTTCTGGCTTCATCTCGTGACATCGCTTTGTTGGGGTCATAGAGACTAACTGGATTCATCAAAACTGACTCTTTACGATTTTTGGTTGGACCCTTGTCAGCATCACGTGCCACATCTCCGGGTTCAATTACATAATCCATCAATTTAGATTGCAGTCCTAGCAGGACGCCTTGAGGCTTTCTTTGCCACATTCCTCTTCGAATCCAAACCAAGGTTATTTTAGGTCGTGCAAATTTAGCTGCGATAATTCCAGGATATGGAACAACACCATCGAAAGTAATTACCGAAGCATTAGTTTCATCAATTAGGGCAACAAGACGGTCACGCAAATAGCGATCCCACTTCTTCTTCGCCATCAGCCCCTTTTCTCGACTTGGGACGTATTCACATTCCAAACCCAAAGCGCTTGCAACTTCCACAACCGAATAAGCCATCGAAAAAATTATCGGGCGAGCAACTTGCTTTAGCTCGCGAGCAATAGCGCTGGCTCGGATTAAGTGCCCCGCACCCACCCCGTTTGAGGTAACCATGATTACCGCTTTTGAACTCACCTGAGAAAGGTAACTACCGACACTAAACTAAATGTGTAATAAAAGTGAACGTTAATTTACAAGGGATTGGCCATTTCAGGCGTGAATTTCAGGGAATGGGCGCTCACTGCCATAATTGGGCGCTACCGGCCTCCCTAGCTCAGTGGTAGAGCATCCGCCTTGTAAGCGGAAGGTCGTCAGTTCAATCCTGACGGGGGGCTCCAGATAATCTAGTGTTTTTCGAATCTTTCATAGGAAGCAACAATCTCTTTCTCTGCTTCATCTCGACCAACCCACATCGCTCCCTCAACAGACTTTCCAGGTTCGAGATCTTTATAAACTTCGAAAAAGTGTTTGATTTCCAGGCGATCAAACTCTGGAACATCGGTTATGTCTTTTAAGTGAGATTTAGGTACATCTCCAGCTGGAACACACAATAACTTGTCATCGCCGCCCGCTTCATCATTCATGCGGAACATTCCAATTACGCGACAGCTAACAATGCAGCCGGGAAATGTCGGCTCATCAAGCATTACCAAGGCATCAAGTGGGTCCCCATCAAGGCCCAAAGTATTTTCAACATATCCGTAATCCCATGGATATCGGGTGGAGGTAAAGAGCATGCGATCTAATCTGATTTTGCCGGTCTCATGATCAACTTCATACTTATTTCGCGAGCCCGCAGGAATTTCAATTAAAACATCAAAGACTAGATTGCTCATGTTGTGAGTGTAATACCCAGCAATGATTTGAGCTAAATGTAAAAGGCGGAGGTCTGGTTAGACCCCCGCCTTTTTAAGTAATTGAATTATGGAAGCGCTGCGTGAACCGCGTTGTTCCAGAAGTCAAAGTAACCACCGAGTTGAATCAACTGTGCTCGGTTTAAGGTTGCCAGCTTGCTGTTGGCAAGTGCAATTAATCCAGCGGTTGATTCAGCGCCGGGATAATCTGCGCCGTAATAAGCCTCATTTAGTAGCGCAGCGATCGTTGCGCGGAACATGATTTGCGCTCCACCCAATAACCCAGTGCCACCTCGATAAGCCAGGCCATCAATCAATCTGTCTTTGTTGCCATTAATTCAGATCCGTTAACAAACTTTGGACCGGTAGCTGAACTATCAACGAGAGCCACGATGCTATTGCCATCGCCTTTAATTGAGCCGTATTGGGAATGTCAATGCGGGTTAAGTAACTTACCTTGTCGAAGCAAGCAAAATCCTCACCCTCTAAGAATCTTTCGATATCTACATTTATTGTTCCACCATTCCATTTACCGCCACCAGTAATGTGGTTGGAAGTAGTGGGTTCAGCTGCGGCAAAATCTAGCGAAACTCCACTTACCTGAGCTTTGGAAGGTATCGCCATTACAAGTGAAAGCAGTAACGCAAATAGCGCGCCAAAGATCAGATATCTAGAGAATTTGGTTTTCATTTGGACCTTGGAGTGAGTTGAGCTAACAGTTGTGACACAAACAATGGATGACAACAATGTGTTGTAAGGAGTAGCCTTTATTTATGTCACAGTCCAACCGAGATTTTGATGTAGTTGTGATTGGTTCGGGATTTGGTGGCTCAGTTGCAGCGTTTCGCTTAACCGAAAAAGGTTATCGGGTTGCAGTAATTGAAGCGGGGCGCAGATTTAAAGATAAAGATTTCCCAAAAACTTCCTGGCGTTTATCTAAGTTTTTGTATTTGCCACGTCTTGGTTTGCGCGGTATTCAAAGAATTCATGTTTTGCCCGATGTTTTAGTACTCGCTGGTGCTGGTGTAGGTGGCGGCTCATTGGTATATGCCAACACTTTGTATCAACCAAGTGATGAATACTTCAATGACAAGCAATGGCGGGAAATAACTGATTGGAAAGCGGAGTTAACTCCTTGGTATGACCAGGCCAGTCGCATGTTGGGTGTTGCAGAGAATCCTTATTTCTCACCTTCTGATCAAGCGATGAAAGAAGCTGCAGAGTCGATGGGTGTCGGCCATACTTTCAAAATGGCACCGTTGGGAGTTCATTTTGGTTCCGGGCCGGGGGTAATTGAAAAGGATCCTTACTTCGGTGGCGTAGGTCCCGACCGTCACGGTTGTCAACAATGTGGTGGCTGCATGACAGGTTGTCGTTTTAATGCGAAAAATACCTTGCCTAAGAATTATTTGGGGTTAGCGGAAAAAGCAGGCGCGCAAGTATTTGCTGAGACTACAGTGGAGAGGATTGAGCTGCTAACTAATGGCGGGTGGAAAATTACCGCCCGCAAGAGCTCCTCATGGTTTGGCAAAAAGAAAGTTTTCACAGCGGCAGATGTAGTGGTGGCAGCTGGCACCTACAACACTCAAAAACTCTTGCATCGCATGAAGGATTCCGGAGTTTTACCTAAATTGTCTGAAACTCTGGGACAACTGTCTCGAACTAATTCAGAGGCATTAACCGGCGCGATCATGCCGCACTCCAATGCAATAGATTTCTCAAAAGGTGCTGCCATCACCTCATCTTTTTTTCCTGATAAACATACCCATGTCGAACCGGTGCGATATGGCAAAGGCTCTAACTTCATGGGATTACTCCAGACTGTAATGACAGATGGTGAAAAAGCAAGTACACGTAGAAAGATGTGGCTACACACTTTAATTCGCCAACCAAAAATGTTGCTTAAGATTTTTGATGTGAGACGCTGGAGTGAGCGCACCGTAATTGCTTTAGTCATGCAAAATGTTGACTCCGCTCTTACTGTACGAGGAAAGCGCGGCCTATTCGGTTGGCGCCTGACCTCCAAAAATAATTCAGAGAAACCAAACGCCAGCTATATTCCTGCCGCCAATGAAGTAGTGCGCAAAATTGCAAATAAGTATGGCGGTACACCAGGTGGTCATATCGGTGATTTAGTAAGCGCACCATTTACCGCACATTTTGTCGGCGGCTGTGTGATCGGTAAATCCAGCCAAACCGGTGTGATTGATGCTTATCACCGAGCCTGGAACTACCCAACTTTGCACATCGTTGATGGATCTAGCGTCACCGCCAATCTTGGCGTAAACCCTTCACTAACCATCACTGCGCAAGCAGAGAGGGCATTTTCCATGTGGCCTAACAAAGGTGAAGCTGATCCAAGACCGGCACAAAACGCTGGTTATCAAAGAATCATGCCGGTGGCGCCACGCAATCCATTTGTGCCAGAAAATGCTTACGCAGCTTTACGCCTGCCCCTTTAATCTCAAGGTTTCTTCTAATCTGCGATTGGGATTAAGAGTGATTGGAAAACTTGGGTCACGGTAAAAATCCTGCAATATCTTTTTAACTAACTTTGGTTTCTCCTTTAATACCGCATGAGAGGTACCAGGAACAATAGCTAGCTGTGCGTTAGGGATTGCCTCATAAAGTGAAACTGTGTGCTCAGTTGAAAAAGGTTCATCATCACCTGCTAATACCAAGGTGGGGCATTTAATCTTTTTTAGTTGCGCTTTAGTCATCCGAGGTTCTGCGGCCCACACCTTATGCGCTTTATGGATAATCTCCACCAGGAGATCGCGATGTTGTCCGGTGCGCTCTGCAAACTTATCTTTTGCATCTTCGGCAACTTCGCCATCAAATATCTGATGATTGAGCCCGCAGTCATAGTGGTAATTGGCGCCGATTGCTACCAAGGATTTAACTAAATCTGGCCTGGCGATTGCCACCATCAAACCGATGATGCCACCATCGCTGTGTCCGATTATGTGAGTGGGTTGTTTAATAACATCTTCGATATATGCAATCGCCTCTTCGCGCTGAAATTTGAAGTGGTAATAACCATCGCGCACCTTAGTTTTTCCATGCGCGGTTCGGTCATATCCGTAAGAGTGATGAGTTCTTTTAACACTTGGCAATATCTTGGGTGCAAAACTTTCAGTTGAACTTAAACCACCATGCAACAAGAGAAGGTTTTCTGACTTTCCTTTTTTCCACTCCTGGTGCCAGATTTCGTGGCCCCGCAAATCAATGAAACTCATGAGATATCCATAATGTGTCGGTTGCCACGATCAAAGGTTAAGTAGTTCCAGGTCCAATCTGCCATGGTGCCAATTTTGTTTCGTCCACCTAATAAATAGAAAAGATGCAGCCAAAGCCACATGTACCAGGCGATTGCTCCGCCAATGCGAATTCCCTTAACTTCAACTACCGCTTTGTGCCGTCCGATAGTGGCCATAGAGCCTTTATCTACATAGGAAAACTCTTTGAGTGTTTCATTGTTCTGCAGACGTTGAATTTGTTTGGCCACGAAACGTGCTTGCTGCATCGCAACTGGGGCCACCATAGGAAGAAAGCGACCATCAACACCTTTAGCTCCGGCAATATCGCCAATTGCAAAAACATAGGGATAGTTTGCTACCTGCAAACTTTTATCGACGGTAATGCGCCCATTTGCGTGAGGGATGCTCAACTTAGCCATTGCTGGTTCGCCCTGAACTCCAGCCGCCCATACCGTAACTTCAGATGGAATTTTGTTACCGTCGGCGAAAAGTATTTGTCTTGGCTTCACCTCTTTGACCGCATGGTTAGTTAAAACTTTTACATCAAGTTTCTCTAGGTCCTTCTTGGTTCGCTCAGAGAGTTTTGGTGATAGAGCTGGCAGTAGGCGTGAACCGGCCTCGACTAAATAAACATCAATATTTTTGGCAGCATTTTTGTTATCAGAATTCAGCGGACCACGTTTTAGCTCTGCAATTGCACCTGCCATCTCAACGCCAGTTGGACCGCCACCAATGACCGCAATAGAAAACTTGGTGTCATCTTCAAAACGACATAGGTCCTCAAAGCGACGCATGATTTCTGAGCGAATGTTTAGCGCTTCGTTAACGGTCTTCATTCCTAGCGCATTTTCAGCAACACCTTTGATGCCAAAATCATTGGTTGCAGACCCCAAAGCAACAATTAAGTAATTAAAATCCAAGACTTCACTTGAATCTAGCTTTACAGTCTTGTTTTTGTGATCTACCGCAATTGGTGAGCCCATTCGAAATTTCACCTTGGTTTTGCGCAGCGCACCGCGAATCGGATAAGCCACATGATCTGCGGCTAGTCCTGCGGTTGAAACCTGATAAAGCAGCGGCAAAAATGTTTGAAAATTATGACGATCCACCAAAGTAACCTCTGCGAACTTATCAAGCTCGCGGGCAGCGGTAAGTCCACCGAAGCCTGCTCCGAGAATTACTACCTTTGGCCGTGACACTTAATCAAGTCTATCGTTGAGCCCATGGACAAGTCGCGTCGAATATTGGTGACTGGCGCTTCAGGCTACGTTGGTGGTCGATTAGTCCGCGCTTTGTTAAATGAAGAGTTATTGGTTCGAATTTTCGTGCGGGATAAATCCAAAGTATTGGGCCAACCATGGATTAATGAGGTTGAGACCGCGGTTGGAAATGCCAGCAATTATGAAGAGACTCGCGCAGCTCTAGAAGGTGTGCATACCGCTTTTTATTTACTTCACTCCATTGGGGTTGGAACCCATTTTGATGAGATTGAAGCTGCGATGGCAAAAAACTTTGCTCGCGCTGCGCAAGATGCCGGTGTAACACAGATTGTTTATCTCGGCGGAATTGCAAATGATGATAAGCAAAGCAAGCACTTAGCATCCCGGGCAAAGACCGGTGAGATGTTGGCTTCAGGCTCTGTACCAGTAATGGAGTTGCGTGCTGGAATAATTATCGGATCAGGTTCTGCTTCATTTGAAATGCTGCGTCACTTAACGCATCGCTTACCAATCATGACCACGCCAAAATGGGTTTCTAATCTGACTCACCCAATCGCAATTCGCGATGTGCTTTGGTACTTAACTAATGTGGCAAAGTTGAAAACCCCGGTTAGCGGCATCTTTGATATTGGCGGACCAGAGGTTCTTTCTTATGCCGACATGATGCAGAAGTTTGCTGCTTGCTCCGGATTACGAAAGCGTTGGATTATTCGCGTACCGGTCTTATCGCCAAAGCTTTCTAGTTTGTGGATTGGTTTAGTAACACCGGTGCCAACATCCTTGGCTCGCCCCTTAATTGGCTCACTGATAAATGAAACTGTTGCTGATCCAAAAAAGAGTATTGATGGAATTGTGCCAAAACCTGCTGAAAGGTTAATCGATGTTACAACTGCGATTAATTTAGCGCTGTCGCGAACCTCAAGTAATCAGGTAGAAACCCGCTGGTCGGATGCGACCGCACCGACTGCGCCTTGGCAAAAAGCACAAAGTGATCCGGATTGGGCCGGAGAGATGATTCTCAAAGATCGACGAGAAACTATTACCGATGCACCGATTGATTGTGTTTGGAAATCAATCGAGCGAATTGGCGGCGAAACTGGTTGGTATGGCGCTGACTTCTTGTGGTGGGCGCGCGGAGTACTTGATCGACTAGTTGGCGGGGTGGGTTTGCGCCGTGGCAGAAGAGATCCAAAACATTTACGGGTCGGAGATGGCTTGGATTTCTGGCGCGTGGAAGCGGTCGAAACTGAAAAGGTGCTGCGGCTTTATGCCGAAATGGTGTTGCCTGGAAAGGCGTGGTTGGAGTTCCGTTTGGAGCGCGAGGGAGACCAAGTCAAAATCATCCAAGAGGCGACATTCTCACCGCGCGGTTTAGGTGGTCAGCTCTACTGGTATGGAATTCTGCCTTTGCACGCATTTGTCTTTCCCACCATGTTGCGCAATATTGTGAGAAGTTCCAAAAGAAAGGCATTATTCGGGGATGCATGAGTTTGATGAAGAGATCGATGCGCTGGCCGCAAAGATTTTGGAGTACTCCCTAGTTAGATTAAAAAAAGATCCACCACTGGATGGTCCGTGGAGTTACGAAGAACTTTATGCCGAAGTCGGAGAGACGATCACCGAAAATGGTTTAGGCGGTGACAAAGCTTTAGATATTTTCAAACATGTTTTAGCGCAAGCTTGTATCTCAACTGATCATCCCCGTTATTTAGCTTTCATCCCTTCTGCACCGACTGAATCATCTAACTTATTTGATTTAGTGGTTGGTGCATCTGCTCTGTATGGCGGCTCCTGGCTGGAAGGTGCGGGTGCGGTTTTTGCTGAGAATCAAGCTTTGAAATGGTTAAGTGATCTAGCGGGTTTGCCGGAAGGTGCTGGCGGAGTGTTTGTACAGGGTGGCACCGTTGGAAATCTCTCCGCCTTGGTTGCAGCCAGACATGCAGCCCGCAGTAAATATCCCAATGTAAAACGCTGGGCTATCGCATGCTCTAACGAAGCACACTCATCGATTAAATCCGCTGCCGATGTAATGGATGTTGAAGTACTGGCAATTCCGACTGATAACAACCATAAATTACAGGGCAGTACCGTGGCCTTTGAAATCGATCGATATCATCGCGAAAATCCAGCGCATCAAGTATTTGCTGTAGTTGCAACAGCGGGCACCACCAACCTAGGAATCATCGATGATTTATCTGGCATTGGAAAAGCCGCTAATGAAAGAGGAATTTGGTATCACGTTGATGGTGCATATGGATTGGCTGCTCTTGCTTCACCAAAAACAAGACCATTGTTTAAAGGTGTTGAGTTGTGTGATTCATTTATCGTCGATCCACACAAATGGTTATTTGCACCATTTGATGCCTGTGCATTGATTTACCGCAACCCAGAGTTAGGTCGCAAAGCGCATACTCAACATGCTGGGTACTTGGATACTTTGGATGATGGACATTGGAATCCATCTGATTATGCAATTCACTTAACCCGTCGCACCCGAGGTCTGCCATTTTGGTTTTCATTAGCGACTCATGGCACTAAGAAATATGCCGAGTCCATGGATAAGACCATGGAGGTTGCGCGGGAATCTGCGCAGTTAATTAAAGAGCATCCCAACTTGGAGTTGTTAATGGAGCCAGAACTATCAATCGTTGCATTCACTCGCAAAGGTTGGAATCAATCTGATTATCAAAAGTGGAGCGATAAGTTGTTAAATGATCAGATTGGATTTGTCACCCCTTCATCCCATGAAGGAAAACCCATCCTGCGCTTTGCAATTGTTAACCCATGGACCTCAATTACCGATATCAAGGTAATCCTGGCCACCCTCTAAATCCCAAAAAATCACCGCTCTTGGGGTTGAATATCGCCGTGGAGGAAACATCGGTTCAACTACAAGGCACGCTCTCAGACCTCGAGGTGCGCATCCTGGATTTCGAACGCCAATGGTGGAAGTACGCCGGCGTGAAGGATGCGGCGATCAAGGAGCTATTCCAGCTCTCCGCCAAGGAGTATTACGAGCTGCTCAATAACTTGATTGATAGACCCGATGCCCTGGCCGCAGCCCCGTTGCTTATTAAGCGGCTGCGCCGGCTACGCGAAGCCCGTATATCCGCTCGGATTTGAGAACGGGAATACCTGGCTCTAGGCTTGCGTTAGCACTCGCCGGACGAGAGTGATAATTCGTCCGAACCACCTCTACTAATAGGGAGTCAATACAACTATGGCAAAGATGATTGCCTTTAACGAAGATGCACGTCGCGGCCTTGAGCGTGGCATGAATACCCTCGCTGATGCGGTCAAAGTAACCCTTGGGCCACGTGGACGAAATGTTGTTCTCGAGAAAAAGTGGGGCGCACCGACTATCACTAATGATGGCGTCTCAATCGCTAAAGAGATCGAGCTAGATGATCCATGGGAAAAGATTGGCGCAGAGTTAGTTAAGGAAGTTGCCAAGAAGACCGATGATGTTGCTGGAGATGGAACAACCACCGCAACAGTTTTGGCACAGGCGCTAGTTCGTGAAGGTCTACGAAATGTTGCCGCTGGTTCAAATCCGATGGCGTTGAAAAAAGGAATTGAGAAAGCTGTTGAAGCAATCTCCGCCGAACTTTCCGCAATGGCAAAGCCAGTTGAGACTAAAGAACAGATTTCTGCAACCGCATCTATCTCAGCAGCTGATTCCACAATCGGCGAGATGATCGCTGAAGCGATGGACAAAGTTGGCAAGGAAGGTGTTATCACCGTTGAAGAGAGCAACACCTTTGGTCTCGAACTAGAGCTAACTGAAGGTATGCGTTTTGATAAGGGTTATATCTCTCCTTACATGGTTACAGACACAGAACGCATGGAAGCGGTTTTGGAAGATGCATATGTATTGATCTGCAACTCCAAGATTTCAAATATCAAAGATCTAGTCCCAATTCTTGAAAAGGTAATGCAGGCTGGCAAGCCACTTGCAATCATCGCTGAAGATGTTGAAGGCGAAGCGCTTGCTACTTTGGTTGTTAACAAGATTCGTGGCACCTTCCGCTCTGCAGCTGTTAAGGCTCCGGGATTTGGAGATCGTCGCAAAGCAATGTTGCAGGACATCGCAATTTTGACTGGCGGAACAGTTATCTCTGAAGAGGTTGGCCTAAAACTTGATGCTGCAACCCTAGATTTACTAGGTAAAGCCCGCAAGGTTGTAATCACAAAGGATGAAACCACAATCGTTGAAGGTGCTGGCGATGATGAAATGATCAAAGGCCGCGTAAATCAGATCCGTGCTGAAATTGAAAAGACCGACTCTGATTACGATCGCGAAAAACTTCAGGAGCGTCTAGCAAAGCTTGCCGGTGGTGTAGCAGTGATCAAGGCAGGTGCTGCCACTGAGGTCGAACTCAAAGAGCGCAAGCACCGTATTGAAGATGCGGTACGAAATGCAAAAGCTGCGGTTGAAGAAGGAATCGTTTCCGGCGGCGGAGTTGCATTGCTACAAGCATCAAAGAAAGCATTTGAGAAGTTAAAGCTTTCAGGTGATGAAGCAACCGGCGCAAAGATTGTTGAGTTTGCAGTCGAGGCTCCGTTGAAGCAAATTGCTATCAACGCAGGTCTTGAAGGTGGCGTAATTGTTGAAAAGGTTCGCCATCTCGAGCCAGGCCATGGTTTAAATGCTGCAACCGGTGAGTATGTAGACATGATCAAAACTGGCATCATCGATCCAGCAAAGGTCACACGTTCTGCGCTACAAAATGCTGCATCAATTGCAGCGTTGTTCCTAACCACCGAGGCGGTTATCGCTGATAAGCCTGAGCCAAAGGCGGCAATGCCTGCAGCTCCAGGCGGGGATATGGACTTCTAATCAATATCCGTTCTTAACTAGCTAAACGCCCAGTATTCACTGGGCGTTTACTTTTTCTGCCCACCATTTACCTCAAATGGTCACCAACTCCAACACTCTGCAACCTCATGAAATCATCGATCGTGAGCTAAGTTGGCTTGACTTCAATTCACGAGTACTACAGCTCGCCGAAGACCAAACACTTCCGCTTCTCGAACGGGTGCGCTTTCTTTCTATATTTTCTTCCAACCTTGATGACTTTTTCATGATTCGGGCGGCTTCAGTAAAACTTAAAATTGAGTCAGGAGCCACTTATACGAATGTTGCTGGGTACTCCGCCACATCGTTACTGGAAGAAATTCTAGTGAAAGTAAATGGTTTGGTGGCACGACAAACAAATTGCCTTTATGAATCGGTTTTGCCAGCGCTTCGTGAAAGTAACATCGATATTGTTCGTTGGGAAGGATTAGATTCTGAGGAAAAGGCAGAGTTAAGGCAGATATTTGATAATCAAATTTTCCCGGTCTTAACGCCGTTAGCAGTAGATCCATCCCATCCTTTCCCATATATATCTGGGTTATCTTTAAGTCTTGCGGTAATTGTCAAACATCCTGAAAGCGATGAAGAGTTCTTTGCCCGCGTAAAAGTTCCTAATGTGATTCCGAGATTTATCTCGACTAATTCAAGTATTAGGAACCGCTTCATTCCATTAGAAGACATAATCGCAGCACACCTTCAGGAACTTTTCCCTGGCATGATTATTGAAGATTATTACACCTTTAGATTGACCCGTAATGAGGATCTGGATATTGAAGAAGATGAAATTGAAAATATTTTAGAAACTATGGAGCAAGAGCTATTACGAAGGAAATTTGGACCGCCTGTGCGCTTGGAAGTGGAATATGACATAAAGCCGGAGCTCTTAGAGAGATTGATTTCAGAGCTAGAGATAACTCATCGCGATGTAATTAAGTACCAAGGCCCTTTGGATCTAACAGGTTTGAATGTTATAGCCGACCTGGACCGACCTGAACTACGGTTTCCGGCATATCGTTCCCAGCAGCCAATTGGACTGGTGGTGACTGAAGATCAGGAGCCAGAAGCATTTTTCTCGCAAATTAAAGAGTGCGAGGTTTTGCTGCATCACCCTTATGAGTCCTTCACTAACTCGGTGGTTAAATTTGTTGAAACCGCTGCAACTGATCCAAAGGTACTGGCAATAAAGCAAACTCTGTATCGAACCTCAGGAGACTCTCCCATAGTTGCCGCACTAATTGAGGCGGCTCAATCAGGCAAGCAGGTATTAGCAGTCGTGGAAATTCGCGCTCGGTTTGATGAGTTGGCAAATGTTCGTTGGGCGCGAAAGTTAGAAGAGGCGGGCGTCCATGTTGTTTATGGATTAATGGGATTAAAGACGCATGCCAAATTATCTTTAGTGGTGCGTCAAGAATCTGACGGTTTACGTAGGTACTGTCATGTGGGGACCGGAAATTACAACCCAAAAACAGCCCGTATTTATGAGGATCTAGGTTTACTGAGTTCTGACTCCATGCTTTGTGATGATTTAACTAGGCTCTTTAATCAGTTGTCAGGCTTTGTTAGCGATAACCCATTCCAGCGATTAATAGTTGCGCCCAGATCTCTAAGGAATTCTTTATTGGAAAAAATTCAACGCGAAATAGAGAATGCAAAATTAGGTTTGCCAGCAAGAATTAGATTGAAATTAAACTCTCTTTTAGATGATCAATTTGTATCTAGTTTGTATAAAGCTTCCCAAGCGGGGGTAAAAATAGAAATAGCGGTGAGGGGAATCTGTGCTTTAAAACCTGGTATGCCAGGTTTGTCGGACAATATAAAGGTAAGGTCAATTCTAGGCAGATTCTTGGAGCACTCCCGCGTATATCACTTTCATAATGCAGGTAAAGATGAGTATTGGATAGGCAGCGCAGATCTTATGAATAGAAACTTAGATAGACGAATTGAAACTTTAATTCTTATTAAAGAAGAGTCCCACAAAATCCGCTTGGAAGAACTAATGACTCTCTATTTCAGTGACTCAATAAAACGGTGGGAAATGAATAGTAGTGGCGGGTGGCAGAAGCATTATTCAGAAATTGAGGGCGAGAAATTGATTGATATCCAAGAAAAATTAATTGAGGTGACTCATGGAAGAAAATAATCATATAAGGGCTGCAGGAGCGATCATTTGGCGGAGAAATGCTAATGATCAAGTAGAAATTGCATTAGTACATCGAGTTAAATATCAGGACTGGTCCATTCCCAAAGGTAAAGTAGAGGGAAAGGAATCTTTGATAGCTTGCGCTTATCGAGAGGTTCTTGAGGAAACTGGATTTTCAGTTAGGTTCGGACCCAAGCTTGGTCAGATTTCTTACCCAGTTGGCGCGGTGGTGAAAACTGTAACTTACTGGTCTGCAAAATTCCTTTCTGTAGATGGAACTCCAAATCCTAATGAGATTGATGAGGTACGGTGGATTGTCGCTGAAGAAGCCTTGGATTTTTTGACCAGAGAGCTAGATAAGCAGATTATCAATCAATTCCTCGAGTTAGATTTGGATTCCAAACCGCTAATTTTGCTGCGACATGCGAAAGCGATTGATCGCTCTGAATGGTCCGGTGAAGATACAGATAGACCTTTAAGCGCTGAAGGTGAGCGTCAAGCGAAACGATTGCTAGCCAATTTCAAACCTTATGGAATTGAGGAAATGCACTCATCAAGTGCAGTGCGGTGTTACGAAACAATTACACCTATGGCACGCGCTTTCAATGTGGATTTCTTCTTTACCGATAGCTTGTCACAGGATGTCCATATTAAAGATCGAGAACGTCCAATCAAATATATTCACCGATTACTGGTTAATAACTACCCGGTATTGCTTTGCAGTCACAATCCAATTTTGCCTGAGACCATTTCAAGCTTTGTCGATAAATTTGGTGTTGAAGTAGCGGAAACCAAACTAAATCCGGCAGATGCTTGGGTAGTTCATCACATTGAGCGCGAGGTTGTTAGCGTGGAGTTTTTGCCGGGACCTCAAGATTAATGTTCCATCCAATCCAACCATTTCAAGACTATCCCTTCTCGCAACGCCCAAGGGCAAATTTCAAGCTCGTCAATATCGAGATTACGCATCACACCTTCAGCAACTAGCGCGCCGGCGGTTATTTGCCGCGCCCGGGCGCTGGACACTCCAGGCAGTTCCCGTCTTTCATCCTGTGACATCTCAACCAGCCGGGGAAGAATTTTGCGCAACGAATCTAATTTAAGTTTCTTGTTATTTCCATCTACCCAATCTCCACATATACGGGCCAAAGTGCGCAAGGTTTTGCTGGTAGCTATAGATCGATCTGTTTCTTGATGATTAAGCATGGCCGGAAGCACCTCAGCCATATTTTCTTCTATGTAATCACGGAGATTTCTTATTGATTTTTTTGTAAAAGGATCTCCTTCTAAATGAGATTTAGTCAATCGAGAGGCACCCAGTGGCAGTGAAATTGCTATATCTGGAACTTCATTTACTCCTACCGCCATCTCGAGAGATCCACCACCAATATCAACCATCAACAACCTGCCACTGGACCAACCGAACCAGCGCCGCGCTGCAAGGAAAGTAATTTTTGCTTCATCTTCTCCCGTCAAGACTTGCAGGTCGATATCGAAATCTTGATTTATTCGATTGATTATTTCAGCACCGTTTTTAGCTTCTCTTAGAGCAGATGTGGCGAATGGCAATAGCTCTTCTGTATTGGCTGCTCGCGCGGTTTCGAGTGCGACTCGAATGGATTCCCTAAGAACCTTGACGCCCTCTGCAGATATAAAACCATCTTGAGATAAGTACTCTGCTAATCTCACATCTTCTTTGTGGTTGATGTTTGGGTGTGGCCTAGCCCCTGGTGCGGCGTCTACAACCTGCAAATGCACAGTGTTCGACCCAACATCCAAGACGCCTAGACGCATGCTCAAACCCTACTTTGCTTGAGTTAACACAGAGTGAATAGACTTCAGTCATGTCTCGCCCCTCCAAAAAGGATCCAATGGATACCTTCAAGGCAGCAGCGCTTGCTCGTTCTGCGGCATTAGAAGATGCCAAAAATGAAAAGTATGTTGGCGCTTTAATCTCTATTGATTCTGATGATGATCATGTAGCAACATATTTATTTGAAGCATTTTTGCCCGGATATGTGGGCTGGCGATGGGCCGTTACTGTTGCAAAAGTAGATAAAGAAAGCGCAGCCACAATCTGCGATGTAGTTCTACTTCCTGGCAGCGATGCTCTGCTAGCACCAGAGTGGATTCCGTATAGCAGTCGAATTACTGCAGAGGATGTCGGAGTTGGCACCATTGTTCCGACCGCTGCAGATGATGTGCGCTTGGTTCCAGCAAATTCAGTTTTGCCAAGTGATGAAGAGTTGGATTTGCATGAATTATTTGAACTCGGTGCTGGACGGCTCCGGGTACTTTCTATTGAAGGAAGAGACCAGGCGGCAAAGCGTTGGATTGAGGGAGATCGCGGACCTAATGCGCCGATCGCCCAATATGCTCCAAAAAATTGTGGCAGCTGTGGTTTCTATCTGCCTATCGCAGGCTCATTCCGCCAAGCCTTTGGCGTTTGTGCAAACGCAATCTCGCCTGAGGATGCACGCGTAGTCTCCGTAAATCATGGATGCGGCGCACATTCAGAGGCGATAAACTAACCCTCTGTCCGCAAACCGCGGCGCACACGAAACCAAACCTTTCTCAAAGGAATTTCTACACCCAGGAGGATCACGTCATGCCAGTCGGACGCGTTAAATGGTTTAGCCTCGAAAAAGGTTTTGGATTTATTTCATCTGAAGAGGGCGAAGATGTTTATCTTGCAGCTTCAGCACTTCCTGCTGGTGTCACCACAGTAAAACCTGGCACCAAGTTGGAGTTTGGTGTTGCAGAAGGTCGTAAAGGACCACAAGCTCTTTCAGTTCGCATCATTGATGCTCCACCTTCACTTGCTAACTCAAAGGCTGGTGCAGAAGATTTAGCTGTAATCATTGAAGAGTCAATCAAGATGCTAGATCGTGTTGGCAACGGACTGCGTCATGGACGTTATCCAAATGAAGCAGAAGCAGCTCGAGTGGCTAAGGTGTTGCGCGGTATTGCACAAGAGATTGAGGGTTAATCAGCCCTCTTCACGTTTTGCTCTGCGTCTGGTGTAACGAATTCCAATAAAGCCCAACGCAATTCCAAGCAAGCAGGTAACAATAATCTTGGCTACCGCATTAACAATGATGGCAATTACTAGCGCCACCGTCCATACGACAATTCCAGCGATGATAATTGGAACAGCGCTATTAATTGGTGAAGCCATGTGGCAATCATACTAGAATCGCGTAATGGGAACTTTGCGATCATTTAAGCATCGCAACTTCCGAATTCTCTTCTCAGCAAACTTCATCTCAAACATTGGGACCTGGGCCCAAGGCGTTGCCCAAGCCTGGTTGATTTTGGAGTTAACTGATAGCGGCTCTTATCTAGGAATTGTCACCGCACTGCAATTTGCACCAGTACTTTTCTTTAGTATCTCGGGCGGAAAAATTGCCGACAAGTTCAATAAACGCAAAGTATTGATGATTACCAACTTAACTGGCGGACTTTCTGCTTTATCGGTGGGCACCTTGGTTTTGACTGACAATATTGAGATTTGGCATGTGATGTTTTTTGCATTCACACTGGGCTTAGGAAATGCCATCGATGCACCGGTCCGGCAAAGTTTTAATGTAGAGGTTGTTGGAAAAGAGGATCTACCAAATGCGGTGGGATTAAACTCAGCCAATTTCAATACCGGACGACTTTTGGGACCTGGGTTGTCAGGAATTTTGATTGCTGCATACGGTACCGGGGTTTCATTTATTCTTAACGGCATCTCATATTTGATTGTGATTGTGGCGCTGCTAAACATTAGAGAATCTGATTTATTCATTGAAAAGCGGCACTCCACCTCTACCAAGGTGCGCGAGGCGTTGAAATATGTAAAAGCCCGTCCCGATATTTTGGCGGTAATGATTACCGTATTTTTTGCTACCAGTTTTGGATTGAACTTCAATATCTTCAACACCATGATGGCCACTCAGGTATTTGATAAGAGCGCTGCGGAGTATGGAGCGCTGGGCAGTATCTTGGCTATTGGTTCCTTGTCCGGCGCGATAATTTCCGCAAGGTTGGAGAAAAAGCGCGGTCCACGTTTTGTCATGTTGGGATCTATGATTTTTAGTGGTTTGTTAGTAATTGGAGCCTTTGCGCCGACATATTTGATTTATGCAATCTTTTTACCCTTTATTGGCGCCGTTGCATTATTGACCTTTATTGGCGCGAACACCATGGTGCAGATGCGCACCGATTCACAGATTCGTGGACGAGTTATGGGAATATATTTAACAGTTTTCCTTGGGGGCACTCCAATTGTTTCGCCATTTATTGGTTGGATGACCCAAACAATTGGAACCCGTCCCACAATCGCAATTTGTGGCTCAATCTCACTGCTAGCCGCCTTGATTACTTACACCCAGTTTCATGACAAAGGCGATGCACCTGCCAGTGTTGCGGTGGAAGATGTCTTAGAGCCCACTTACGAGGACAAAAAAGACTAAGCTAAAAAGTATTGCCAGGGTAACAATTCTGCGGGTTCTGTAATTCATTTACGGCTGCACCTTTACATTTTTTGAATCAGTGTCTGATGGCACCAATGCCACAATTGTAAATGCCATTGCAATCAATATCGGCACCAATAGAAAACCATTAACAATCCCAAATTGATCGGCAAGAAACCCTAAAAATAGCGGAGAAAGCCCGATGGCCAATCCCGCACTTAAGCTGGATTTACCCATCGCCAAATCTGGCTTATCTTTCTCGATCGAAAGCAGGCGAAGAGAAGATAATGCGAACTGCATTGAGGTTCCCATGCCAACTGCAAATAAAGCAATGAATGAGGCGATTACATTTTCAGAGCTCCAGAAAACCATGAAAGCTATACCTTGAACTGCGATTATCAACTTCAATCTGGCATCAACACCAAGATGCGGAAGTACGTAGGTGCCAAACCAGCGTGCGACCATCATCCCTAATGGAAATGCCAACATAAGTGTGGTTGCGGTAGCAGCGCTAACACCGGTCTTTTCCCGAAACAAAGCGGCGCCCCAAAATGCAATCGCAAACTCAGCAGCGATGGTGAAGAGCAGGCCGGTCCAACTCAACCAATATCTAATTGATAGAGAACCACGTTGAGGGCCAGCATCATCTGGAATGTGTTCGGGATTGTGCTGTCTTCCCAATAACAAATACAAAATGATGGCAAATGGCAGACAGAGAATTAAACCAAGTCGCCAGCTAAATTGGGTGCCAGCAATCATGCCAACCACAAAATTACCTACTAGAACGAAGAAGGAGTTAACCCCATTTGCTTGTGAAAGAGCACGTGCTGAATTCTGTTTGTAATGCGCAGAAAGATATGTAAAAGAGTTGTTTACCGCGGTTGATAAACCAATTCCGGCAATCAAAATTGCGGTAATGGTCTGCCATGGTCTTGGTAGCAAAATAAATGACATCGCACCAATATTGAAAAGAATTAATCCCAACCAAATACTCTTGTAGCGTCCGAATTTATGAACCAATGGAGCGTTTAGATAACCCGCGATTATTGAAGCCACACCCAGGGCGCTGCCATGGAGACCCGCAATTGCCGCGGTGGTTCCTTGATCCGCGCGAAGTAAGGGCAGGGCTGGACCAAAGCCGCCCATAAAGATGCCAAATACACCGGTCTGCAAGGCCAAGAGCCAGAACACCCGGTCTCTTACATAGATTTTTCCAGTCAAAAGCTGCCGTTACTTCTTCATGTTAGAGACAACAAACTCAATGCACTGAGTTAGAGCTGAGATGTCATCCGGATCAATGGCGGGGAACATTCCAATTCGAAGTTGATTCTTACCAAGTTTGCGATAGGGCTCGGTATCAACGATGCCATTTGCCCGCAATACTTTGGCAATTTCTAAAGCATCAATACCTTCATCAAAGTTAATGGTTGCAACCACATTTGAGCGCATCGCAGGGTCGGTCACAAAGGGCGTGGTGTAAGAAGTTTTCTCTGCCCAGCTATACATAATCTCAGCCGATTTTGCGGTACGGCCGGCAACAAATTTCATGCCACCATTTGAATTCATCCACTCAATCTGTTCTGCCAAAAGTAGCAATGTTGCAACAGCGGGAGTGTTGTAAGTCTGATCCAATCGGGAGTTTTCAATTGCGATATTTAGATCAAAAAATGCAGGAACCCAACGACCACTTTCTTTAATTTTTGCCACTCGCTCGATGGCTGCTGGACTCATTAGCGAGATCCACAATCCGCCATCTGATGCAAAGGACTTTTGTGGGGCAAAGTAATAAGCATCAAACTCTTTAGCGCTGACTTCCAGTCCGCCAGCGGCGCTGGTGGCATCCACCAAAACCAATGCACCATCTGTATTTGCTGGACGTTTAATTGGCATAGCAACACCAGTTGAAGTCTCATTGTGAGTCAATGCGTAAACATCGACACCGGCTTCAGCAACGGAAATTGGATGGGTGCCAGCTTCGGATTTAATTACCGATGGATCCTCTAGAAAAGGTGCCTCTTTTGCCGCAGCGGCAAACTTCGAGGAAAACTCACCAAAGCTAAGGTGTTGTGATTTCTTCTCAATTAAATTAAAGGTCGCGATATCCCAAAATGCTGTGGAGCCACCATTGCCCAAAACCACTTCATAACCTTCAGGCAGATCAAATAAAGAGGTTAATCCGGTTCGGACTCGATTAACAACATTCTTTACAGCTTTTTGTCGATGTGAGGTGCCAAGAATTGATGAGCCACTCGCAGCTAAAGCTTGCAGCGCTTCGGGTCTAATTTTTGAAGGGCCGCAACCAAAACGACCATCTTTAGGTTTTAGGTTTTCTGGAATCTTGATATCGCTCATGATGCACTAAGCCTACGGGTATATGCGTTGTATCTCCCAATTAGCGCCAATACGGGTGTAACGCAGCCGATCATGCAGGCGGGAGTATCGACCTTGCCAAAATTCAATACTGTGTGGAGTTACAACAAACCCACCCCAATGTGGCGGCTTGGGAACAACACTTCCTTCCGGATATTTATCAGCAAATAACTGCCATTGCTTTTCTAACTCCTGCCGCGATGACAATGGCTCAGATTGAGTACTAGCCCAGGCTCCAATTTGGCTAGACCAAGGTCTGGTTGCAAAGTAGTCAGCGGATTCGGTTTCTGAGATTTTGGCTGCAACGCCCAACACAATTACCTGGCGCTCCATTGGATACCAAGGAAATAGCAGAGAGAGATTAGGGTTTTTAGAAATCTGCTCCGCTTTGCGAGATTGGTAATTTGTAAAGAAGGTAAAACCAAATTCATTTACCTCTTTTAGTAGGACAGTTCTTGATGTTGGACCAGTGTCATCCATGGTCGATAACACCATGGCATTCGGCTCAACAATAAAATTGTTCGCTGCAGCTTCTTGCAACCAGTTCTGAAATTGCTTTATGGGATTGGCACTTACTGATTCCTCCGACAGACCCTGCTCGCCATAGGAGCGGCGCATTGCGCGGATAACGTCGCGGTCGATTTCGCCCGGGTTGAAGTTGGTCATAGGTGTATCGAACCTCACTTTCAGGCTCAGGTCATCTCGGGGTCATTTATTTGGCTCACTTACGGCTAAGAGGCAGAATACGGCGCATGGCAGATGACTTTAAACCCGGTCTTGAAGGTGTAATCGCATTTGAATCAGAGATCGCTGAACCAGATAAAGAAGGTAGTGCGCTGCGTTATCGCGGTGTCGATATCGATGATCTAGTTGGTCGCGTTTCTTTCGGAAATGTTTGGGGATTGCTCGTCGATGATGAGTTCAATCCAGGACTTCCTGCCGCAGAACCATTTCCAATTCCAATTCATTCCGGTGATGTTCGCGTTGATGTGCAATCTGCAATTGCAATGTTGGCACCCGCATGGGGTTTAAAGCCACTTTTGGATATTTCAGATGAAGAAGCACGCAGCAATTTGGCTCGTGTATCGGTGATGTTGCTTTCTTATGTTGCGCAATCTGCACGCGGAACATGGCAGCCAATGGTTCCTCAATCTGAGGTTGATAAAGCTCACACTGTCGTTGAGCGAATGATGATTCGCTGGAGAGGCGAACCAGATCCAAAGCATGTACGTGCAATTGATGCTTACTTTGTATCTGCTGCAGAACATGGCATGAACGCATCAACATTTACAGCGCGCGTTATCGCTTCAACCGGTGCTGATGTTGCTGCATCAATTTCAGGTGCGATTGGCGCAATGTCTGGCCCACTTCATGGTGGTGCACCATCACGTGTATTGCACATGATTGAAGAGGTTGAAAAGCGTGGCGATGCACGTGCGTATGTCAAAGATTTGTTAGATAAAGGTGAGCGCTTGATGGGATTTGGTCACCGTGTTTATCGTGCCCAAGATCCACGTTCTCGCACCTTGCGTCGTACCTGTGAAGAACTTGGTGCTCCTCGTTATGAAGTTGCAAAAGCTTTGGAAGAAGCTGCACTTGCAGAGTTGCGCGAACGTCGTCCAGATCGTGTACTAGAAACAAATGTTGAATTCTGGGCCGCCGTACTACTTGATTTTGCTGAAGTTCCTGCGCATATGTTCACACCAATGTTTACATCAGCACGCACCGCTGGTTGGTCTGCACATATCTTGGAACAAAAGCGCACCGGTCGTTTGATCCGTCCTTCAGCTCGCTACATCGGTAAAGCGCCGCGCAAGCCAGAGGATGTAAAAGGCTGGGATCCAACAGTTCCAGGTATCCATAAATAGCAGTCCTGGTTTTTCACCTCACTGTAAGTGGGCGTGAAAAAAATCCGCTTTATAACAAAATCGTAAAGCGATGAACTTCTCGATTTTCTGCCTAGTTCACGCTTGACGCTAACTTTTCCTCGGGTTGAAATTGCCTCCTCTGTAACCCCTCGTTACAGATACTTCCATGGAGGAACAATTAATGAAGAAGAAATTCTTTAAGGGTTTCGCAGTTGCAGCTGCCGTCGCTCTCGGCGCCGGACTTTCTGTAACACCTGCGCATGCCAACAAGACCATTGTTGTGTGGGCAGATGAAACACGCGGCCCAAATCTAGTTAAGACCCTTGCTGCGAAGAGCGATTGGGTTCCTGGTTATACAGTTACTGTAAAAGCGTTTCCTAACTTTGATGCATTAAAGGAAGCGATTGACAAAGCAACTGCCACAACTGGTCCAGATATCGTTGTTGGTGCAAATGACTGGGTGGCAGCACTTGCTAAGAACGGCAAGCTAGCTCCGCTAACTCTTACCGCATCACAGCGCGCTCGTTTCTCAGCATCACAGTTCTATGATCTTTCATATAAGAAGAAGTTGTATGGAATTCCTGTTGATGTAAACAACGTAGCGATGATTTACAACACCAAGCTTGTTTCATCAGCACCAAAGAGCTTTGGTGACATGGTGGATTACTACAAAGCAAACAAGACTTCAAAGGGCCTGAAGGCCGGTCTTTGTGTTGCTGGTGGCGGCATGTCATGGGGTGCACACTCTGTGTTCTCAGCACTAGGTGCTAATGCTTACTACTTCAATGCAAATGGAACAATCAACAAATCCAAGTCATTTAATCCAAATGAGTTTGGTCGCAATGTTAAGCAGTACCTAATGGATGGCAAGAAGAGCAATGGCTTCTTCCCAGCATCTGACGCAGGTTGCAAGGACAACTTCCTAGCTGGAGATGTCCCATTTGCGATTATCGGAAACTGGGAGTGGGAAGATTACAAGGCAAAGGGATTCACAATGAATCTAATGCCAGTTCCAGGTGTTAAGGCCGGTAATCCAGGTGCCGCTTTCGGATCTGTATCCGGTGCGTTGCTAACCACTTTTGCTGCCTCAAATGGTGTTGAAGCTGCTGCAAAGTCACTGCTAGTTGACTTCTTTGGCTCAACCGCAGGACAGGTTGCTTATCAGAAGTTTGAGAAGCGTCCACCAGCTGAGAAGGGTGCAGCATCTGATGCATCTGTAACTGATGGCCAGAAGGGCTTTGGCGCATCAGCTAACGCAGCAAGCATTCCTCAGGTAGGTGCAATTCTTAATGGTGCATCAGGTAGCAAGAGCTACTGGGATTCAGCACCTGCTTACTGGACCGCAGTTCTTGTCGATGGCAAGGATGCAGTTGCAGAGGCAAAGAAGCTTGCAACCATCTGGCGTAACAACCTACGTGGTGCAGCAAACGACATCTAGTCGGTAGACATAGCTCTGGATTAAACTCCAGATAGATGTGAAGTGAACTGACGTGGTTTCAATAGCCACGTCAGTTCCTTTTATAAGTTCGTAAAAACAAGTATCTGATGTGGAGTCAACGAGAAAAGTGCTAACAGCGATTATTAGAGGCAAGGTCGCGCTAGGGATAAAGATCGCCCTGGTCGCCTTGATTACCGCTGTTTTACTTACTTTAAGTCAAAGCGCTTTCGCAAAAGGCGAGTATGCAATCGCCAGTTTTCTTTTTATCTCAATTCTGCTCCTTAATTTCACTTACTTTAGCAAGCGCACAGTGCCTCTAAAGTTTTTCCTCCCCGGAATTTTATTGCTGACCGCCTTTGTTTTAACCCCAATTTTGTACACCTTGGTGATGTCTACCTTCAATTACAAAACCGGCAATTACATCGATAAAGAGGCGGCGATAGAGCGGATTAAAGATCTCGCTCTCGAGCCTGATGCTAACGCTACAGCTTTTGACATTGTGGTCGGTGAGTACCAGCAAGAGCCAGCAATTTTGGTCTCGGACATAAATAACAATTCATATTTCATCTCAACTCAAGAGCAACGCATTGCTTTAGTAACCAATCAAGTACAAGCTGATGAGTATGGCGTGGCCCGCAGCGCTACAGGTTTCACTCCATTGGAAGCAGGAGATATTTCCTCGAGCCAGGCAGCGAAATCCCGTTTTTATTTTGATGGCACATATTTCATCGCAGTTGAGAATTTGAATGTTGGAGTAGTTTTCCGCCAATCTTTAGAGTATTTACCCAGCCAAGATGTTTTTCGTAGCCTGATAACCGGCGATATTTACCGTGATAACAACAACGGAAATTATGTGAATGAAAATGACAGCACTGATTTTCTAGAGCCGGGATGGCGTGCTCCTAGTTGGTTTTCCAACTATGTAAGACTATTTAATGACCAACAGGTACGTGATCCTTTAGTTTCGGTATTTATATGGACCGTGGTTTTTGCAACTTTGACGGTACTTACACAGTTCGCTTTTGGTCTACTTCTAGCGCTGGCATTGAACAAACCAATCCGGGGCCGAAGGTTTTATCGCTCAATTTTGGTACTGCCTTATGCGATGCCCAGCGTTATGTCCATTCTTATCTGGGGCGGCATGTTCAACACTGAGTTTGGCGCTATAAATGAGATTTTGGGTCGAGATATCGCTTGGTTCCAAGACCCTACCTTTGCCCGTGTCGCAGTGATTTTGGTAAATCTTTGGCTGGGATTTCCTTACTTTTATCTAGTCTCTAGTGGAGCGTTGCAGGCAATTCCCAGTGAATTACTGGAAGCCGCTGCGATAGATGGTGCAAACCCACGACAAATTTTCCGCAAAGTTACCCTGCCGCTGTTGTTGCAGATTCTTTCACCACTATTAATTGCCTCATTTGCCTTTAACTTCAACAACTTCAATTTGATCTATCTTTTAACCGGTGGCGGTCCGCGCAATACTTTGGATGGAGAGATTGCAGGTTCAACCGATATCTTGATTAGTTATACCTATCAAATTGCTTTTGGCACTAACCTTCAAGATCTTGGTTTGGCGAGTGCAATTTCGGTTCTGATCTTTTTCTTAGTGGCAGCAATTTCACTCTATGGTGTCCGTAAATCAAAAGTCTTGGAGAGCTTCTCATGACCCGTTGGTTAAAAGAAAATCTATGGCGACACATCACTGGGGTAGTCATGTGCATCTTTGCATTGTTCCCGCTTTATTTAGTGATTCTTTCCTCTTTTAATGAGAGTGGAAGTTTGCAAATCACCTCTTTTGTTCCCAAAGACATCTCCTTTGCTAATTACAAACTGCTATTCAATGATGAGCGCATTCCTTACTTGACCTGGATGAAGAACTCTTTGATGATTTCAGGGTTTGTTGCTATTGCATCGGTGGTGATTGGTGCCGCCTCAGCATTCGCATTTAGTCGGTTGAAGTTCAAGGGCAAGAAGTTTGGAATTCAACTTTTGCTTTTGATTCAGATGTTCCCAGCGATTCTGGCGCTAGCTGCAGTTTATGTAATTATGGAGCGGGTATTTAAATTTGCACCTGGTTTAGGTATTGGTACACAAGCTGGTTTGATTTTGGTTTACCTGGGCGGGGCAATGGGGGTAAATATCTGGTTATTAAAGGGCTTTGTGGACTCAATTCCTGCAGAGCTTGATGAGGCCGCCAAGATTGATGGTGCCAGCGCGATGCAAACCTATTGGCAGATATTTGTGCCTCTAGCGGCTCCAGTTTTGGCTGTAGTTTCGCTGTTGAGCTTTATCGGCACCTTTAATGAGTTCATCTTGGCTCGCCTATTTTTGATTGAGGTTGAGAGCCGCACTGTGGCTGTTGGTCTACAACAATTCATCGGCGGTCAGTTCTCTCAAAACTGGGGACCTTTTGCTGCTGGCTCCATTATCGCCTCTATCCCAATTGTGGTGATCTTTTTAAGTTTGCAAAAGTACATTGTCAGTGGATTAACCGCTGGCTCGGTTAAAGGTTAATGCGGTACCGAACTTTATTTATCGCACTCTTTGGTGCGGTATCTGTTTTAACATCTGCCTTACCAGCTCTTTCAAACCCGGCGGTTGATGTACCGCGCACTGGATTAGACAAAGAGATTATTTACTTTGTTATGCCGGATCGATATCGAAATGGCGATACATTAAATGACAATCTGCCGGGATTTAACCCCTCTCATACCGCTTTCTTTCATGGTGGCGATTTGAAGGGCTTAACCGGTAACTGCGTCGATGATGATGGTTTAGTCAGATTGAAGAAGCTGGGTTTCACCGCGGTATGGCTTACTCCATTAGTGGTGCAGCAACCTCCAACTGATAGTGGTGCTGGTTATCATGGCTATTGGGGGGTCGATTTTCTAAATGTTGATCCCCATTTGGGCAGCAACAGTGACTTAACCGCGTTAAAGAATTGCGCTGATAAATTAGGGTTAAAGTTAATTCTTGATGTTGTCACCAATCACACTGGAGACATTATTTGGTACAACGATCGCACCGCTTATATCCCTGAGAAGTACAAAACGATAAAAAATCCAGCTTGGCTTAATGAGCTTAGTAATTATCACAATACCGGCAGCATGGAGAGATGCTGGAGTGAAGGCCCATGCCAGAAAAATGGCGATTTTTATGGATTAGATGACCTAGCAACAGAAAAGCCTGAGGTTTACCAAGGCTGGGGTGATGTCTATGGAGAGTGGATTAAGAGGTATGGATTTGTCGGGTTTCGGGTCGACACAGCGCGTCATGTGGATGATCAATTTTTCAAAAATTGGAGCCCGCTAATCAAACAGGCGGCTACCTCAGTTGGCATAAATAACTTCACCATCTTTGGTGAGGTTTGGGAGCAAAACCCGATTGATTTAGTCAATTATGTAAGGGAGAAAAAACTGCAGACGGTTTTGGATTTTCCTTTCCAAAAATTCGCAGTCGAATACTCAGCCCAGAGCTCAAATGCCAGCATTTTACGAAACCTCTTTGAATATGATGATTACTACACCAGCGCACAATCCGCTGCGGCAAACCTAGTCACATTTTTGGGAAATCATGATATGGGTCGCTCCGCTTTCTTAATTGAAGGAAGCAAGATAAACCCCAAAGAGCAACTTCTTTCTCGGGTTAAGCTAGCAAACACCTTGCTCTATTTAAGTCGTGGAACTCCGGTTGTTTATTATGGGGATGAAGTAGGTATGCTCGGCACCGATTCCGGAAATGATCAAAAAGCACGCCAAGACATGTTTCCAACCCAAGTTGAGATATGGAAAAGCGAAGCCCGGGTATATGGAAAACCGGTCGGTACCGGAAACTCCTTTGATGAAACTTTTGCCAATCCAATTGCTCAGCATTTAATCAAATTGGCTCAATTGCGAAAATCACATCCGGCTTTAGCCAATGAGCAGATGCAAATTCGCTATGCCAAAGGTGCGGTATTTGCTTTCTCTAAGCGGGCGCTTAATTCAACGCGAGAGTACCTTGTTGTGCTTAACAACAGCTCAAAAACTCAGAAAGTAAGTTTTTCAACCGCTTCAAATTCGGACTGGGATACCCTGCTTGGAAAACCAGCAATTTCAAGCAAAAACAAGGAGATTACGATTACCCTCGCTGGATTAGATGCGGTTGTTTTAAAGGCCAAAAAGGACATAGCAACAAACCCAATCCAGGTTGGCAAGCTCGCTTTCAAAGAGGATTTCCTCTCTGGATATTTGCGAATTACAGCGCCGGTAAAAAGCAATGACCTGGCAATCACCGAGTTCTTTGTTAAGAAGGCGAATCAAAGCGAGTGGAATTCAATTGGCTTGGATCTAAATGCACCTTATCGGGTTTACCTAGATCCCAATGAGCATTCTGGAGCTTTGCAGGTCAAAGCGATAGTTACAACTGTTAAAGGAGGAAAATATGAGCTCCAAAGCAGAGCTATCAATGTTGCCACACCATGATGGCAGCGAAATTTACTTAAGCAGCTCAGCGCCCAAGTTGGGCCAAAGGGTAATTTTCAAGATGCGTGCCGGCATCGATTTTCCTATCGAACAGGTGATTTTGCGTTTGTATCACGATGGCGAACCCAGATTTTTCCCTATGACCAAAAGTGTGGCGGGTAAAGAGCAATGGTGGAAAGCATCTGTTGAGATTATGAATCTCAAGACGCCTTACCGTTTTTTAATCGTCAAAGGGGACAGGTATTCATGGCTAAATGCGCAAGGATTTCACAGTAATGATGTGACTAGCACCCATGATTTTCAGTTGTTGGCGACCCCAGAGTTTCCCAAGTGGATTCGCTCCAGTGTTTTTTATCAAATTTTTCCAGATCGATTTGCTACCACTGGTAAATATCAAAAGTTAAAACCCAAAAACTTTGTCGCTAGAGATTGGAATGAGCTTCCCCAGGGTCGAGATAAGACAACCGGCGTTGAATACTTTGGCGGGGATTTAGATGGGGTCGCAGATCGGCTGTCACACATCCAAAAATTAGGGGCTAACGGCATATATTTCACGCCTTTTTTTCCCGCCGGCTCCACCCATCGCTATGACGCCAGCTCATTTGATGAGGTAGATCCATTATTGGGAGGCAATGCTGCATTACTGAGATTGCTAAAAAAGGCTCGTCCCAGCGGGATTCATATTATGGGGGATTTAACCACCAATCATTGCGGCCAGAACCATCCCTGGATTAAGAAAGCTTTAAAGAGCAAAACCGTTAAAGAGCGCACCTTCTTCTACTGGGATAAATCAGTAAAACATGGTTATGAGGGCTGGTGGGGTTTAGCATCATTGCCAAAGCTAAATTACAACTCAAAAAAGTTACGAGATTTGATGTATGAGGGCAAAAATTCCGTAGTTAAGAAATGGTTACGAAAACCCTTCTCACTCTCTGGATGGCGTATCGATGTTGGGAACATGACCGGTAGATATCGAGGCCAAGATATGAACCGTGAAGTTATATTGGGAATACGCCAAGCGGTAGATGAAATAAACCCAAATGCGTGGCTGCTGGCTGAAAATGCCGATCACTTTCCTAGTGATTTAGATGGATTTGGTTGGCATGGCACGATGAATTACAACGGATTTATGAGACCCATTTGGGGTTGGTTGAAAAACAATCCGCAGGTTGATTCCGGTTTCTTCGGCGTGCCAGTGCAGGTACCAAATTTTAGCGGTGCAGAAATGGTGGCAGCCATGAAGGAGTTTTCCTCCACTATTCCATGGCGTAACTTTGTTTCATCGATGTTGCTGCTGGATTCACATGACACCGCAAGATTTAGAAATGTGGTTGGCGATGACGCGCAACGTCACTTGGCTGGAATGGGATTATTGCTGACCTATCCTGGCGTGCCCTCAGTTTTTGCCGGAGATGAGATTGGATTAAAGGGCGCATGGGGTGAAGATGCTAGACGCACCATTGACTGGAGTGCGGCTAATTGGGATTTAGATTTTTTTGCCGAGGTACAAAAATTGGTGAAAATCAGGCGCAAATCCCCAGCCTTGGCTCAGGGTGGTCTGCGTTGGATATTTGTCGAAAATGACTTGGTTGGTTATGTACGAGAGTCAAAAAAAGAGCGGATGTTGATTTTAATCTCCCGCACCGGTGTTCAGCTTAGTATTCCAAACTCCCTTCAGGTTAAAGAGGGAGTTTATGGTCCAGAGTTGATTAATGGGGTATTTCGCTGCGCTTCAGCTGCGGTTGGAATTTATCGGCTTAGCTAACCAAAAACGCAACGCCTCATCTACATAACTGGCCCATGATCTTTCGTTGTGTCCAGTGCGATGAAAAACCTTTGTAAGGAAGTTGTTGTGCCAACCATTTTGTCTAGCTAATTCATCTGCTTTGATTTGAAATGGGTCATATGAAGCATCCAAACCTTTAGTACCACGGCTCATCCACAATTTGCGCGCCTCAGGGGTCGGAAGATGATTAATTAGAAACTCAACCAGTGGATCTCCCGCTAGAACCCAATGATTGGAAAATGAGAGAGCGGTATGAAACCTATCTTGGAACTTAGCAAATGCGTAAAGAGTTGCCAGTCCGCCCATCGATGAACCCAACATCGCAACCCGTTGTGGCGAATACAAGGTGTTTGTGTGCTTTGCGATAGTAGGCAGAATTTCATCAAAGATTTGAGATAAGTATTGATTCCCTCTTAAATCATCAATTCTCAAATTAGAGGCGGGATTAGTTGGTTTGATGCCACCGCTGGTAAAGGCATCTTGTGGGGAAAGATCCTTAATGCGACCATAAGGATCTGACTTTGTGGTGCTGTGAAATACTCCAATTATTAGGGGAGGTTTGCATTGGGCATCTTTAGCAACCCGAATTGCACTTTGTGTCAGTTTCCAGGTCTGCCTTAAATGAGTAGCTGTGCGCGGATCAAAAATGTTTTGACCGTCATGAGCAATCAATATGGAGTCAGAGCCACCTTCAGGAGCCCAAAAATCAACGATTCGACCGGAGAAATCCGCTCTGGTGACCTCACCAGGAATGCCCCTAACTTGAAAGCGCCGAATTTCATTCATAATGGTTGAATCATGCCATGAGCAAAAGGGCCATCTTCTGGTTTCGCCGTGATTTACGGCTTGCCGACAACCCAGCTCTTCTAGCGGCACTTGATGAAGCTGATGAGGTTATTCCACTTTTTATCTTGGATGATGAAATCTCAGAACGAGCTGGCGAGCATCGCCGCGCGTACATGGCAGCCTCACTTAGAGCTCTTAATGATTCTTTAGCTGGAAATCTATTTGTGATCAGCGGTAATCCGGTGGCGGTGATTAAGGATTTAATGAAAGGTTATAAAGCAGATTCAGTGCACAGCGCATTTCCATTTGCTCCTTATGGCGAAGCTAGGGATGTAGAGTTAAAAGCAGCTGGAATTGAATTACAGCAATTGGGTAGCGGATATGCGGTTGCACCAGGCCGGGTTAGGAAAGATGATGGAACCAATTACCGGGTTTACACACCTTTTTATCGTGCTTGGTTGGCCCACGGTTGGCGTGCACCAGTAGCCGCGCCAAAAAATCCAAATTGGGTCAAACCAAAAGCAAGTGATCAAAAGATTCCAGATTGGCAGATACCCAATGGTGTAACTCTGCAACCAGCAGGAGAGAAAGCTGCTTTAGCAAGATTTAAGAGTTTCTTGAAAAATGCTGCAGAGGATTATGGCGATGCCAGAAATATTCCAGGGGTGGAAGGAACCAGTCGGTTAAGTCCACATCTGCGCTGGGGCGAGATTCATCCCCGTACCATCTTGTCCGCTTTAGGAAACTCAAAAGGTCATGAGGTTTATCGGAAAGAGATTGCCTGGCGTGAGTTTTATGCCGATGTGTTGCACCACAATCCTCATACCTCTCGAGATTATTACGATGCCAAATTCAAAAAGATGAAATATGACAAACCAGGCAAGCAATTCACCGCTTGGTGTGAGGGTAAAACCGGATATCCATTTGTTGATGCAGCGATGCGGCAATTGGTACAAGAAGGCTGGATGCACAACCGTACCCGCATGGTGGTGGCCTCATTCTTGGTCAAGGATTTACATATCGAATGGCAGCATGGCGCCAATTTCTTTATGAAGTACCTAATTGACAATGATGTCGCCTCTAATTCCCATGGCTGGCAATGGACCGCAGGATGCGGAACTGATGCATCTCCCTATTACCGCGTGTTTAATCCAATTGAACAAGGTAAGAGATTTGATCCAGATGGCGTATACATAAAGCGCTATATCCCTGAGTTGGCCCACTTGGCAGGCGATGAGGTTCATGAGCCTTGGGACTCAGATCAAGGTTACAAAAATGGTTATGTAAAGCGAGTTGTTGATCACGCAGCAGAAAGGCTTGAGTCTTTAGCTCGCCTTGAAGAAATCAAAGCTGCTAAACCACTCAAGCCTTAACTGAAATAAATTAACTACACAAGAAAGTTAGTAAACTGCCAAGGATCTTGACGGTCAACTTTCTTGTCATTCCATCCTTCAAATAAATCATTGCGATTCATTAATGGATCCCAATCAGCGGCTGCGGAGTGAATGCCACCCCAATACTTTTCGGCATATCCCAAAACTTCTCGCCAAGGAAGTTCATCTGGAACCAACAAACCTTTATCTGGGTTTTTCATCGCCCAAGCAACCGCCGCATAAACCGCTGAGGAGACCTGGACTGTGGTTGCAGATTGACCGGGGATTAATTTGCGTGAGGTGTGAATGTCGAGCAAAGAACCGGTCCACCATGATTTATATGGATGCCCCATCAACAAAACACCAAGACGATCATCACCCTCTGTGATTTCATCATTCATGATGCGTTGATTCTTATGCAAATCCCAGGAGCGCATCTCCAACTCTTTGAGTGAGGAAATCGCTTCATTAGTGGGGCAGTATGCATAATGAACAGTTGGGCGATAAATCGCATTGTCACCATTCCATACTGTTAAGTGATCAGAGATTGTGAACGCTTCGCCATGACGAATCACCATGCCATGGATTTCAAAGTTTGGAACCCAAGAGCGCACCCAGGTAGTTGCACCCGGCTGAGCAATTGCAATCTGATTGCGTGGGCCAGTTTTGTGTTCATAACCATTTACCGGCAAGGTTTTTTCATGGGTTCCCCAGCCCAGCTCTGCAGGTGCGACACCTTCTTCATACAATCCTTCAACTGACCAAGTATTTACAAACTCGCCCCATTGCTTTGGCTTATTTGTTACTTGGGTGTCGCGTTCGGAGATATGAATAACTTTTACCCCTAAAAGATGTGCCAACTGGTTATAGCTTTCAGCGGTTAACGCAGCTTCAACGCCACCTGCTGCTTTGCCATCTTTGAGCGCTTGAGACGCAATATCAACTAAGGATTTTTTAACTAGGTGAGAAACCAAACCTGGATTTGCGCCATGTTCAACAATCGCGGTTGGACCAGTCGTTGTCCACTTGGCCTTCATCTCTCGCATCCGCATGTGGCGGTAATAAAGAGTGCGCTCTAATGGATGTTTGTTTGAGCCGCCTTCATATGGATCCCATTCCTCAACTGAGGTGTTCAAATACAACACTCCGTGATCATGGCACCAGCTCAAAATTGTGTTGGCATCAATGTTCCACGCAAGATCCAAAAGAAAGTCGCCAGCCTTTAAGTATTTGGATAGTTGGCTGTCAAGATTTTCTCGAGTGATTACATCTTGCACATAAGTTGCACCTTTATTTAATGCATCTTGTACTCGTGAACGATTGTCGCGTTGATCCATTATGGTGATTTGATTTGCATCAACCAAATGTTCAATTAGAAGGGGCAAAACTGATTGTGAAACTGATCCTGCGCCAAGGATTAATACCTTGTTGTTGAACTTTTCTGCCAATTAGGGAACCTCCTTAAGGGGTTTTTGAATCTCACCTCATATGTTGAGCTGCAATAGCTCCTTGGTTGGTACGGACTGCGGAAATTTACAACCTCGCGCCCGCTGCGCCTAATTCTGGTGTCCAGCTCACAACTCCACGCCTTGTGCGTTTGGCTTGATACATCGCCTCATCGGCGCGGCGCATTAACTGATCAGCGAGCAACTCACCTGGGGTGTTACGAGCCTCCCCAATTGAGATATCTAGGCTCATATCTACTCCATGCACTGTGAAGGGATACGACATTGTGGCGCGCAAAGCGCGAGCGATTTCAAAGCCATCATTTCCCGCGATAAGTGCGCCAAACTCATCACCTCCCAATCGAGCCAGTAGCGAGCCATGTGGGACTACGCGAGATAGACGATGGGCTACTTGGGCCAACAGCTGATCTCCCACATCATGGCCATAGCCATCATTTACCGGTTTGAACCCATCTAAATCCATAATCAGAACAGAGCCGGGGTGTTTCAAGAACTCATCAAACTCCACCATGAAACGGCGTCGGTTAGCTAAGCCAGTTAACTCATCGGTACGGGCCAAAATCTGTTCATTGCTCATATTGCGGGCATCATTAATTGCAACCCCCATACGCATAAATGAGAGGGCGATAGTTGTAAATGCTGGCAATAAAACAAAACGAGGAAAGAACTGGGGCTGAAAAACCGCAATTGCCAAGATAACTGAGCTGCCCAACAGGGCGATGGTTGCAACCGCTGGATTAAAATTTCTTGGCGTTGTTGTCTCATCTGACAAATGCCAAAAGGCTTCTGAAATAAAGATAAAGCTAAGCAGCCAACCTGCATCAGTAAGTGAGCCAAATTCATAACTTCCTAATTGCGAGGTATAAAGAAAGTAAAGATCAGCCGCGGTATAGATTGTTATTCCCAAGGTTAGCAAGGTATTTCGTAATGAAAGCTTATGAAGTGCGCTCAAGGTAATTGCAGAAACCAATAGCACAACATCACCAACTGGATAGAAAATTGCTAGGAAGACCTCAAAACTTGAACCAGAGATGCTGGTCATTGCGGGACGGATTAGAAATGCGGTTAGTACTGTTGTGCATCCCAAAGCAATAATTAAGGTATCCAATATTTCGAGGGATTTGCTAGATGCTTTAAACCTGATTGCACGCATCAGACCGAAAAGCGCCAAGGGATAGAACATCGCGTATGCACACTGCGCAAAGAGCCCAGTAGATAAGTTGAAAAAGCTTTCTGCAGATGATGCGATTGATCCCAGGCTCCAACTCAAAATTGCAAGTGAGATTCCTGCTCGGGCAAGACGATCATCTGGAATTGGCGAAATTAGTAGCGCTATGGCGGCGATCAAAGCCACCAAGTTGAACAACAGTAAATCTAATTGCCAGATTGGCTCTGAGTTAACTCTCAGAATTATGTAGAGAGCGAGTGCAAATATGGCAGCGAGGCGAAAAACCAGATAAGTTCTCACTACTTAATCGTAATTAGGAGCGATAAATGGATAATCAGAAAGAGCTATCTCGCCGGTCAGTCTTGTGCGGTCTTGCTGTACTCACGCTGGGTTTAGTTCCTGATACTGCTATTGCTGCAACCGGTGTCAAAGTGCTAGCAAATGGCAAGGTAGATGTAACTCTTTCTAGAAATCCAGCACTTAAAAAAGTTGGTGGAGTTGTCCAATTCACTGATGGCAATGGACAAGAGATTGCATTGGTGCGCACCGGGAGAGCAGCAAAGGCTTATCGCGCTTTAAATCTTTCTTGCACCCATGAAGGCACAACTGTTATTAGAAGTGGCAACAAATGGGTTTGCCCAAATCATCGCGCAGAGTTTGCCATTAATGGCACAGTGAAAATTGGGCCAGCGCGCAGTAATTTAGTGGAGATTCCAGTTCGGGTTACAAAAGCAAAGGTCACGGTTGGTTAGACCGTGACCTTTGTTATTTACTTCTTATAGACCTGGGCGGCAGGCGTTCTTTCTATTTTGCAGAGTTGAGGCAACTTCAGTCTTTGAATTTTCTACCGTCTGAAGTACGTTCAGTTTCTGCTTTTCTTTCTTTGCTACCTCGTTGATCTTGTCACGCAAGCTAGCAGCGGTTCTTTCAAAGTTCTTAGCAGCCAATTCATAGCTGCGAGCCGCTTTGGTCCAGGTTGCAGCATTTGTTGTGTACTGCTTACCCGCGGTGGTAGTCGCACCAACCTTCGCCGCAGCATCGGTATTTAACTTTGCATCAGCTAGAGCGGCAGCCTGCTTTACCTTGGCATCTGCTGCTTTTTGATCATACAACTTGGCCTCTGCCTCATCTGCGGGTGCATCAGCTTTCAATTTCGCAATCTCAGCATCAAGCATGGTGGTTGCTTGCGCTGCTGACTCAGTGATGGTCTTTAGACGAGCATCTGCTTCAAGATAAAGCTTGTTGGAATCAATGCAACCCACCCATACCCAGGTGAGTTTTGCCTTCTTAACAGTTGGATTTTTGGTGCAGACATAACGGTCGCCACCAATCTTGGTTTTGGCATTTGCCTTAGTGCAACTCGCGCCAGCCTTATTTGCGGCTTCAGCAGGAATGACTGCGGTCATCGCCATGAGCAAGGATGAAGCGGCCAAAAGGGTTGCACCTTTGCCAATGAACTTAAATGAATTACGCACTGAATTCCTCCTGTTAAAGCGTGAAGTACTCGCCAATAGTAAAGGTATGCAACTCACAATTGAGTGAGGGAAACTCCACAACTCTCACAGAATATGCTGAGAAAGCGGATTAATTGCGGCGTTGGCGGACACGAACGTTCATGCCCAGTTTGCGCACCAAGGGCCGGGGTCCAAAACGAGAGATTATTGAAATGATCTTGTAGGAAGTTCCCGGAACGGAGATGGCTTTTCCAGCCTGAGATTTACTCCATGCATCTGCAACAACCTCTTCAGCGGTAGACCACATCCAATTTGGAACCGCACCCATTTTCATTCCGCCGCGTTGGTGAAATTCGGTTCTGGTGAAACCGGGGCATAGTGCATGCACCTTTACATTACTGTCGCGCAATTCGGTATGAAGTGATTCTGACAAAACTGTTAAATAGGATTTCGCAGCACTGTAACTTCCACCCGCAATCCATCCTGCAATACTTGAAACATTTATGATGGTGCCGCTATTTCTTGACTTCATGCTTGGCAACACCGCATGCATCAATCGCATTGGCGCTGTTACAAGAACATCGAGTAAAGCAATCTCCTCGGCGGTATCACTAACGGTAAAACTTTTGTTGATACCAAAGCCAGCGTTATTAATTAGTACTTCAATTGGCCGGCTGAGATTTTGTAATCGGAGTTCGATGCGACGGATATCCTCATCTCGAGAGAGGTCGGCTTGAATGACCTCAACTTCGACACCAAACTCTTCACGCCACTTTGTCGCTCGCTCATTTAGTCGCGATAAATCACGGGCCACAATTACCAGATCATGATTTTGTTTTGCCAAGAACTCAGCAAATGTGGCACCAATGCCTGCAGTTGCACCGGTAACTAGAGCGATTGGTTTCATTAGGAAACGATATCGCTGGCATCCTCATCGCGGATATGCCAAGAGGTGCCGTATTCCGGCAAAAGCTCAAGGAATGGCTGTGGATCAAACCACTCTGGACCATTTACTCCTAGCGGCTGCCAAATCCCTTTGTGAATTAACTCCATAGCGATTACGGGATTAACTGCGGTCTGCCAAACCACCGCTTGATCTCCATACTCCTTCATGGACCATTCATTATCAATCACGTTGTAGATATAAACCGCTTTTGGCTTACCTGCTTTATCAAGACCACGCACCAATGCACCGGCACAGGTTTTACCTTTCATGCGTGAACCCAAGGTTGCAGGATCAGGAAGTGATGCGGCAAGTAGATCTCTTGGTGCAACAGATACTCCCTGCACTTCGACATTTTCCTTACGATCCATACCAAGCATGTTGATGGTCTTCAAAATCTGAATGAACTCAGCACCTAGTCCGTATTTGAAGTTAACCTTTTTGGCATCAATCTTCTGCGGAATTAGTACGACCTCTTCGTGCTCAACATTTACGCACTCAACCGGCCCGATTCCCTCTGGGAAATCAAATACCTCAAGTTCGCTAAATGGCTCGGTGGTAAACCAACCTCGACCATCCTCCCAAACCAGCGGTGGATTTAAACACTCTTCAATGGTGGTCCAGATTGAAAACGAAGGAGCGAAATCAGCACCTTCAACCCGTAAATTTGAACCATCTAAAACAGTAATTGAATCAATACGGCTAAACAACTTGTCATCAGCATACTTCGCGAAAATATCGCTCATGCCAGGCTCTACACCCATACCAACCAAAGCGTAAATCTTGCGTTCTTCCCAGTTCCAGTCGCGAGCAAACTGCTCATCACCTAACTTCACACCGGTTTCTGTATGCGGGTAATGAGGATGAGGACGGGAGAGTGACATTGCCATGTCGATGTAATTTGTATTCTCAATTTCGCAGGCTAAGAAGATTGGCATCACAAACCGTGGATCAACTGCATTGATCACCACATCCGGATCAGCTTTGCGGATTAATTCACGCAAATCCTCTAACTCTGCAGCGTTTACCTGGGCTGCCGAGAAACGTGGATCCTTTACGCGATAAACAGCTTCTTCTGCGCGAGCGAGGGTTCTGTCAGCAATTACCATTGAGGTAATAAATGATCTACGTGCTGCGATATTTGCTATCGCTCTTCCAACGCCGCCCGCACCAATTACTAGGGCTTTCATAGTATGAAATCAACTCCAAACGAGATTCATTGCGTACGCTAGCCGAAGTATTGAATTTGTGCAATTTACCGTTCAATTATGCTCGTTTATTATTAGCAGATTCATACAAGTCCTTGTAGCTCAGTGGATAGAGCAACCGCCTCCTAAGCGGTAGGTCGCCGGTTCAACTCCGGCCAAGGACACACCTGAAAATTCACTTAGAAATTATTAACCAAAAACAATAGTTCGATTGCCCACAATAAAGATTTTATCTTCAGCGAAAAGTCTTACCGCTTTTGCCAATACCCTTCTTTCGATATCTCTACCAATAGAGATTAATTGTTCTGGAGTAGAAGCATGGGTTACATGTGCAACATCTTGTTCAATAATTGGCCCTTCATCAAGATCCGAAGTTACAAAGTGAGCAGTTGCGCCGATTATTTTTACACCCTTGGCATGAGCTTGGTGATAAGGCTTTGCACCTTTAAATCCAGGTAAAAATGAGTGATGGATATTGATGATCTTATTGGCGTATTTGGCACAAAAAGCAGCTGAGAGAATCTGCATATAACGCGCTAACACTACAAAATCAATATTTTCCGCTTCAATGATCCGCTCTAGCTCAGATTCGGCGGTTGTTTTTGAGTTCTCGCTAACCGGAATATATTTAAAGGCGATTCCATGCGCCTGAACCAGGTCCCTCAAATCCTCACGGTTACTAACAACAACCGGAATTTCAATAGGTAGTTCAGAAAGTTCGAGTAGGTAAAGCAGATCACGCAAGCAGTGGCTTTCCTTTGTAACCATGATTAATGCGCGCTTTGGCGCCGCGTTGTCCCGCACCTTTAATTCAGGTGTGAATTGGGATAATCCACTTGCCAATATTTGACGAGCTTGTTCAAGAGAGGAGCTAGTTTCAAATCTGGTGCGCATCACAAAAGAGTTAGTCACCGGATCTGTGAACTGCTGGTTTTCTAGAATGTTGCCGCCGGCGGCTAACACCGAGGTGGTCATCGCATGAACGATGCCAGGCTGATCAGCACACTGGAGCGTCGCGATTAAATCCACCGCTGAATTCTAGGTTATCTAGTGATTAATCTGAAAGCGCCGCAATGATTTAGGCGCCCACCAGTTCCATTCACCAAACAATCTCATCAAAGCTGGGACTAAGAAGGCACGGACTAGCGTCGCATCTAACAAAATAGCAAATGCAACACCGAAGCCCATCATCTTGATAGATGTAACTCCGCTAATAATGAAGGCGGCGAAAACCACCGCCAAAATAAATGCGGCAGCTGTGATGATCCGGGCTGATTTTTGTAATCCATACGCAACTGATTCGACATTTGATTTACCTGCGTCATGCTCCTCTTTGATTCGAGAAAGCAGGAATACCTCATAATCCATAGATAGACCAAATGCCACTATCGCAATCAAGACAATTGTGCTGGTATCTAAGGTTCCGGTTTGAATGAAGTCGCCAACTAAGAAGGTTAGATGCCCATCAATAAATATCCAGGTCAATACTCCGATAGTTGCTGCCAATGAGGCAAAGTTCAAAATGATGGCCTTGATTGGAAGCAAAATAGATCCGGTAAAGAAGAACAGCAACAAAAGAACGGTAAAAATAATCCAGCCCGCTACTTTAGGAAGTGTGTAGGCAATTGCACCTTGGGTATCTGCATAGTCAGCTGCGATACCACCAACCAAGGTTCCTTCCGGCGCCGCCAACTCTCTGATTTTGTGGATTAAATCCTCCGCCTCCGGCGTGCGCGGTGGCATGGAATGAATTGCAACCAGACGTGCACTTTCACCTGCAACCTGTGGTGTGCCTACTCGTACTACTCCGGGAACTTGTGACAAAGCTGCAGAGTAAGAAGTTATTTCAGCGCTTTGATTTGCTCCGTTAGGAAAGATAATTTCAATTGGATTGCTTTCTTGACCAGGAAACTCGGTAGCAATGAATTCAGCGGCAATATAAGCGCGATCATCTTTAGGAAGTACGCGACTATCGACCTGGCTAAATTTCACATTAGCAATTGGAGAAATCAAAATCATTAGGAACAAGGTAGAACCAATTACAACTGGGATGGGGCGCTTCATTACGAAACGAGCTAACTGCGCCCAGCGACCATCATCTTTTGGCTTGATGCCATTTTTGCGAACTACACCTTTATCAACCTTCTTGCCGATAATGGCCAAGATGGCAGGCAGCGGAATTAAGGCGCCAATCACGGCAAGGGATACAACAATTGCGCCGGCCAACCCCATTGATCGCAAGAAGTTCAATGGGAAGAAGGTCATCGCAATCAAAGTAAGAACGACAGTGAGACCTGAGTAGAACACAGTCTTTCCTGCGGTCTTTAGGGTGTTAACAATGGCATCCTCATTTGAGAGGCCTTTTTGCAGCTCTTCTCGGAAACGATTAACCACTAATAATGCGTAGTCAATACCTAGTCCTAATCCCAAGCCAGTAGTGAGATTAAGTGCGAAAACGCTTACATCTGTAACAAAGGTGAGTAGATACAAACCTAAGAATGTTCCCAAGATCGCGGTTATGCCTACAACCAAAGGCATGGCAGAGGCTGCCATCGCGCCGAATACCAAGATCAAGAGCAGGAAGGTAAGTGGAATAGAGATTGCCTCAGAAATCTTGAGATCATTTTGAATTCGACCATTAATCGAGTTGGCAAATACTGCACCACCGGATGCAAATACTTCGATGTCACCGCGTACACCGTCATACTTTTCTTGGAAGTAACCACCTACACGATCAATTTCAGTAAAGTCATTTGATTTTAAATAAATAAAAATGTAAGCAGCTGTGCCATCGGTGCTTTTGAAAGCGGGCACTGCACCAGCTGACCAATAGGAGATAACGCTTTCAACATCTGACTCGCCACGAACTTCACCCTCAAGCTTTTGTGCTGCAACCACTATCTCTGGGTCATCTACAGATTTATCTTTGGCATCGACGGCAAAAACTATGGCCGGATCCTTAACCTGGAAAGTGTCCTCGAGGTACTCCCAAACCTTCGCGGAATCGCTATTTGGATCGGAGTAACCGCCTGAATCAAGCCGGTTGAATACCTGGGCGCCAACCGCTCCAGCAAATATCGTGGAAAAAATGAAAAGGGCGAGAATCCCCTTTTTTCTCCTGGCAATTAAGTGACCTAGTGATTCAAACATAATGTCATACTAACTGTGTGAGCGAGTTTCTTCCTTCCGTAACCTCAGATGAGGTAGATAACGAGATTGACCTCACTCGGGATGCCGAAATAAAGGGAGATAAACCACCGCATCACGGTGATTAATTAATCAGCGCTCTTGCTTTCAGTTTTTTTAGAGGCGGAATCAGTTTTGTAAAAACCAGAACCTTTAAAAACGATACCCACATTTGAGTAAACCTTGCGCACCTCTTTGCCGCACTCAGGGCAGGCGGAGATTGGGGCATCTGTGAAAGATTGCACCATTTCAAATGCATGCTCGCAGGTGTTGCATTGGTACTGATATGTAGGCACAGGCGTAATCTAAGGGATGGCCATTGGGTCATGCCAATTAAGGATTTTGAACAAAGTAGAAATGGTTGGAAGAGCAGGGGTTTCAGGTGCTGTTTGATGTAGCGAGTACCGTCGCATC